>VFQS010000669.1_pt1 | contig 36289 bp, 34 predicted proteins | sample 3512361 | NCBI WGS metagenome assembly VFQS01 (sample SAMN10412375, study PRJNA504923) | tailings metagenome | isolation source: Relicate 1 Philex TSF3 active mining | place: Philippines
ACAATTATTTATAATTGCCGTATTAACACTAAGATTAGAGATGATATTAGAATTAATAAAAGCCTTATTAATATTAGAAATATTATAAAAACCAAAATTAATATTATTCTTTCCACTTACTGGATTGATATTATCACACTCTAAATTATTGAGTCTTACCTTTTTATTTACATATAATTGATAATTATTGGTGGGGTCTCTATCACCCAATGATAATTTTCCCTCAGAATTTAAGGAGGCACTAAAATTATTATTAGAAGTTGCATAAATGATATCAGAAGGGGGTTGATAAACATAAGTAAGATAATCCAAAAAAGATTTCAATTCATAAACACCTTTTTCAATATAAATTCTTTGAACAATAAAAATACTGAAACTATTAACATCAGCTGGATTGAATGAATAAATTCTTCTCTTTATTTCCTTCAAATATAAAAGTGAAGGATTATTGATAATAGAAGAAAGGACAGTTGTTGGTTTAATTAGATAAGAGGTAATAACTATTTCTCTATAATTGATAAAACTGCTTTCAATCACGGGAGCAATAGATGTATCAATAGAAATGAAATTGGGATATTTAATTGTATAATTAATAACATAATTGACATCATTGAAATAAATTCCTGATATTGATGGATAAGTGAATGAATTATATGGAACAATAGAACTTATTCCATAAGTATTAATATAATCATTATTGATGAAATTGATGACAGAAATCTCATATAGAGGAGGGTCATCTGCAGTTGCATCATAAATAGTAGTATTGGAGGTCATTGAAGGAACAAAATTATCATAACTATTTTCACTAGTTCCAATAATAACATCATCACTATTATAAATAGGTTTAGTTTCAGTTATGGCAACAAAAGTCAAATCAATTATATTTGAAGTTCTATAATTAGAATTACGGTCATAATTAAAATCAATATTAATAACAGGATAATTAAATGTCTTTCTATTATCATCTTTTACATTAATAGCAATCTGATTTTTGATATCATTAGTTCCAATTCCAATAAATCCCTTATTATTAATAATAAATCTATCATTATAAGGATTATTAGAACCATTAAAATTACTAGTATTAATGTAATTGAAAATGAAAGGAGTGTTATCAGAATTGATTTTAATATCAATAGGACTTGTGGAAGAATTAGAGCCAATTCCAATAAAACCCTTATTATTAATGGAAAATATACGATTGCTTGAGTTATCAATAATCTTTTTATCATAGAGTTCTATTATATTACAATCAATAGTATATTTATTTATAACAAAAGCTGGATTTGGATATAAGGTATCATTATCAATAATAATAGAATTCTTAACTGTATAAGTGGAAACCAAGAGATTCTTAAAAGTTGCATAGTCAATCGTAACTGGATACTGAGGATTGAAGGCATTTATATTACTAATAATAAGGGCTTTAGAAGGATTAATACTAACATTATCTTCAAATTTAATCTGACTATTATCAATAGTTATCTTATTAGAATTATTAAAATTAACTTTAATATTAGTATTAGTTGCAGTAAAAATCTTATTATTTGCCGAATTGATTATATTAAAACTATTATTGAGATTACTAGAAAGATTAATATTGAGATTAGAATTTATATTAGTAATATCACCAATAGTATTAATATTAGACTTCACACGAATATCATTAATGAAAAAGGAGCGACTATCATTAGCATTGAAAATATTACTGTTTTTATAATTAAAGGCAATATAACCATTAGAAAGACCAATTTCTGAAATACCCTTATAATTAATAATTGCATCTTTATAAGAATTATCATCTGCATTTATAGTAATTATATTTGAATCAATGTAAGAATTGAATTTAAGCCTATTATCATTAATATTCTCATTTGTTAAATTGCCAATAACTATTGACATTTCTATATATATCTCTATCTATATTTATATTTATTCTTCTGTTTTTAAGTAGTTAAAAATTGATATAAGGATAAGATTAATAGAAATAAATAGAAGTGGATAATCACTTCTAAATCTCTTTTTTAAAATTGATTTATTTTTCTTAATTATAGCGGAGGGTTGCCCGAGTGGTCTAAGGGGGAAGACTTAAGATCTTCTATGCTTCAGCATGCGTGGGTTCGAACCCCACACCCTCTACCTTCTTTCTTATAGAACTCCGCTATAATTTCACATAAATATCTGAATATATATTATCTTAATAATAAATAAAATGGAACAATTGGATAAGGAAATAAAAGAATTAGTATTAACACCGACAACAATAGAGATTACATATGAGAATGATATAATAGAGATAGTGAATAAGAATGGTGAGGGATATAAGAAGTTATACGATGCATGGTTATTAGAACAACCGATGTTTATTTCTGATATATATAAAACACAGATGAGAGATTTAAATTTTGCAGCGAGAAATAATCAGGATTGTATAAACAACTTAAATAATTTCTTAAGTCCAGAGAATCAGGAAGAGGCTCTTAAATTCATCACTTATATGAGAAAGAGAGATTTAACATTTGAGAGACAAAAATGGACTGTTATAACTCCTCAATAATTTATATCAATAATAAATAAAAATGAATTCAACTGATTTAATTATTGATATGGAAATAAAAGATTTTAATAAGAATTATCCAAATAAATCTTTAGTAAAAATAAATAAAATTGGTTATGATGATATCATTGATACTATTATCAATTAATATAAAAGAAATCCATTTCATATAAATATAGATACCATCTCAAATATTCCAAATATAGACATAAGAACCAATGATGATTTATGGGAGGATTTAATTAAAATCGAAAATCTCATCTTTGTATGTCTATTTCACTATTTCAATCTATTATCCATAGATATTATCAAAAGTTTTATTTTTTTATATTATAATGATATCTTCGATTGTCTTCAAGATTACACTAATAATAATAATGGTATTGATATTAAGAACAGTAATAAGAAACAATTCTATTTAAAATTGATTACATTCACTATCTATTTTAATACAAATATATTCAATGATGTTTATCATAGAATAAAAGAAATTATTATTAATAATACTCTTATTTTCATTTGAATTTACATTAATTGTCTCCATTTATATTTATAATAACTAACACTTCCTTTTGGTGGCAATTTAGGTGTATGAAAGATATATACACCTAATGCCATCATAATTAATAGTCCTCCAACAATCATTTTTAATTATAATAATTAAATTATTTTTATATCAATCTATTTATTCATAATAGATATTCAATAATAGTTGCTGCTTTTGTCTTACCAATCTTATCAATTTTCATCAAAAGTCCAATCTTATCTTCAGATTCATTCAAAGCAGATATCAATGAAACTAATGAAGGATACTTATTACTTATATTCTTAGCAATCTCTTTTGAAATCGATGGAATCTGTGATAATTGAAGAAGATAACATGTATTTTTATCAATATTCTTATTTTTCTCTGTCTTTATCTTACAATAATCAATATAATTATGAGAATTAACATCATTATTATTAATGATACCAATGAAATTATCAGGTTTATCAATAATCTTACTAGCCATCAATAATAAGAATGTTGAAGTATCCTCTAAATCAGAAGTAAAAATAACATTAATCTTATCTCTATAAATTGAATGAATATATGCACCTGTAGTTATCTTCTGATTATTCTTATTCTTAAGTGATGTAATCATATCTCCCTCAATTATATAATTAAGAGAACTTGCACCCGATGCCATCAATCTCAATTTCTGTTCCTTATATCTACCATCCTTAATTGAAGCAATCAAATCTGAATTGGTCTTTCTTTCATATATATAAAGATAATTATTGTTGTTATGAGAGAAAGAGAGATGAATATCACCAATATCCAATTGTTCCTTTAAGATTTCAATCTTATCACTATAGATATCCAAATCTCTATCTTTGAGAATTCCAAATAAACTCTTTTCTCTACTATCAACAATAATTTTAAAATTCATATCATTGAATTATTATTGATTTATCCTTAAGTTAATTTTAGATAAAAATAAGTAATCTATAAATAGAAAATGTATAAAGAAATAAAACCTAATAATTGGCAATTACCAAATCGCATTGGTTATAATCAAAAGATATTCAAAACTTTCAGACCTGAATATTATTTTTCAACTCAAAAGAATAAACTTAAATGTAAATGTGATGATGATAAATGTGATATTGATGATAGTAAGATTGGATTATATCCTCAACAGCGTCTAATTAAAGATTATATGCAGTTCAATAGTCCTTATAGAGGAGCTCTCTTATATCATGAATTGGGTGCAGGTAAATCAGGTGCATCAATAGCTGCAGCTGAGGGATATATAAATAAAAAGAAGGTTTTTGTTTTGAGTCCAGCCTCTTTAGCAGTCAATTATGAAAATGAGATAAAAAAAATGACATCACTAGGAATCAAATATAATAAAGATTGGAGTCTTCTTAGAGTAGATAGAGAAGATGAAGATGTTCAAGAGATATTAATGGATAAATATTCAATATCAACTTCTATAATAAAAAAGAATGGATTTGTTTGGATTCCATTTTATGATGATGATATTCCAGATGCAGAATTCATAAAGAAGGAGATTGAAGAAGAAGAGGAGGAAGAACATATAGAAATGATAACAGCTCATATAATCAAAAATAGATATAAATTCATATCTTATAATGGTCTTACTAAGAAGATAATTGAAGGTCTCGGAAAATCCCCCTTCAATAATTCAATAGTAGTAATTGATGAGGTTCATAATTTCTCAAGTAGAATTGTAAATGGAAGTAAATTGGCTCAAGATATATATACGAAAATAATGAATGCTAATAATTGTAAGGTTATTTTACTTTCAGGAACACCCATCATTAATAATCCTTATGAAATTGCAACAATAATAAATTTGATAAGAGGTTATATGAATGTTTATGAATTTACTTTACAAAAAACATCAAAATTACCAACAGAATCTGAATTAGAAAAGAAATTGAAAGAAAGTAAGTTAAATGAAATAATTGATGAAATAACTATTGAAAATGAAAATAAAAAGATATTAGTTTCATTATTACCAAATGGATATAAGAAGAGTTCTAATGATAATGATAAAAATACCACTATAACTAAAAGTGATTGGGGATATAAAACAGAAAAAGCTGTGGAGACTATTCTAAAAACACTAAATGATATAAAGGGAGTTAAAATTGAGGATAAATATAAGACTAATTATTTCAGTGCTCTTCCAAATAAAAAAGAAGAGTTTGATGAATATTTCTTAGATATGAGTGATACAGATAATCCTAAAATCAAAAATAGAGATTTATTTATGAGAAGAATTTTAGGAACACTCAGTTATTATAGTATTACTGGTAGTGAATTGTTTCCCAGAAGAAATCCAGATGTATTACATCATTTAGAAATGACTGATACTCAGATTAAGAAATATTTGGAGGTGAGAGAGGCTGAAAGAAAAATGGAGGCTGGAAAGAAGGGTGGAGTAATGGAAAATAAGGCTTCTGTTTATAGAGCTTTCAGTAGAATGGTTTGTAATTTTAGTTTTCCAGAAGATATTGAAAGATTATATCCAAAAGATGTTAAACAACTCCTTAAGAAAGAGATGGAAGATATTAATGAGGAGGATGATGAAGAAGATGATAAGAAACGAAAAGATGATGCCCCTAAAGTTGCAGATGTATATGAAGAGAAACTGAAAAAAGCAATTGATGAAATTAAGAAAGGCGATAGATTATCATATGAAAATGTTAAGAAATATTTAAGTCCTAAATTTGGATATATGTATGAAGACATTGAAAATTCAGAAGGTTCAGTCTTAGTCTATTCTCAATTTAGAAGTGTAGAAGGATTGGGTCTTTTCAGTGAATTCTTAACTAAAAATGGATATAAGGAGGTATCATTGAAGAAGGTTGATGGAAAATATTTATTAACAGATACTAAAGTTTTTAATAGAAAATATGATAATAAGAGGTTTATTATTTTCGATTCAGATAAAGAAAAAACAAAATTATTGATGAGAATATTCAATGGTGAATTTAAAGATTTACCTGCTCATATTACTAAATACCTGCCATCATATAAAGAACAGTTATATGGAAAGATAGTTAAATTATTCTGTATAACTGCAAGTGGTGCTGAAGGTATATCATTAAAAAATGTAAGAAGAGTTTTGATAATGGAACCTTATTGGAATAATATTCGTATAGATCAGGTAATTGGCAGAGCTATTCGTTCATGTTCTCATGAAACACTTCCAAAAGAAGATAGAAATGTAACTGTTTATAGATATCTGATGAAATTCACAAAAAGTCAGTTGGATAAGAATTATTCAATTGCAACTGTTGATAAAGGAATAACTACAGATGAACATATCTCATTAATGGCAGAAAAGAAGATGAGATTAATAAATGAATTTTTGGATATGTTGAAAGCAAGTTCATTTGATTGTATTATAAATGCAACTCAAAATAAACCTCTTCAGAATTCATATAAATGTTATAGTTGGGCAATTGGTATCAATAATGATGATTTATCATATACTGCAAATATCAAAGATGATTATAAGATAATGAAACATAAGAATGTTCAGGTTCAAAAGAAGGGCAAGGGAAGAGTTATAATTAAGAATGGAGATAAATATGTATTATTGGATGGTAAAGTTTATAATTATCATAGTTATAAAAATGCAGGTGTATTAATTCCTGAAGAAATATAAAAGAATGATTAATATAAATAATTAAGTTTAAAAATATATATAAAGAAGAATGTCGTCTTCAAATACTTGTATATATAGACATATAAATACTGGTAGATGTTGTTGTTTTAAATCAAAAAATAATTATTGTAATATTCATATTAATAATAGAAATGGTATTTATGAGATAATTAATTTAGCTACTGAAAATAAAAATAAATTAACATCAGAAGATATATATAAAATCTATAATTATATTTATAAAAATGATAAAATATATGTTAAAGATTTAATTTTCAAAACATTCTTAAAAACTATTTATGGTTCTAATATAAATGCCTTATTGAAATTATATAATAAATATCTGAATATTAATCTAAATCTCAATCATAATCATAAAAATAATCATAATAATTATTGGTATGATAAGATAGAAGGAATAAATAAGAATACTTATGATATATCATTAAAATTAAAAAAGGAACAATTAAAAAAGATTCAGGATTTATTTAAATATACATTAATAAGAAATCATTATTATAATGATGATATAGCTGAAAAGATTTTAAATACAGCTGACCCATTTACATTTGATAATATCAGTGATATTAATAAAAAAGAAAGATTTATCTATAATGATAATAATAATTACTATTGTTTTAAAGCATTAGAATTATATTATTTTATAGATAAGAAGGGTAATAATTGGAATCCTTATACAAAGAAAGAGATAGAACCGAAGATAATCAGAAATCTGAAATTATTTATACAATTGAATAATCTTAATAACAATGATGATAATCGATGGACATCAGTTCTTCAAGCATTTACTGATGTATCTCAATCATTGGAAAAGATTGGATTCTATAATAATACTGAATGGTTTCTTAAATTAACTTCAAGACAAATAAAGAATATTATAAGACTCTATAAAATAATGTCAAATAATAATAATGATTTTTTTAAGGATGAAGATATTAAAGAAGATACAATCTTTTATGATTTTGCTCGTGAAATAATTAAATTATTTGATGATGGTAATTCTCATTTTCTTCTCTGTTGTAATTTCATGAAAGCCTTGAGTATGTATAGTAATGACTTCTTTACTAATCTTCCAGAATGGATGACAGACATAGAAAACCCAATCTCCATTAATCCTAATATGAATTCATCAAATAATATCTTTTACAGATTGATAAATAACTTAGATATTATCTATTTAATTAATATAATGGAAAATTAAGTTTTTGTTAAATTTAGATTCTAAAAGAAACCGGCAACATTCATTTTATTTTTATCATAATTATAAAAAATGATTATCATTACTATGATTATTAATATGAATATGAATATAGAAACCATTTATGATAATATTGCAGAAGAGTTTGATAGAACCAGAACATCATTATGGAACTGTGTAATAAAATTCTTAGATACCTTTCCAGTTGATTCTAAGATTCTTGATGTAGGTTGTGGTAATGGCAAATATATGAATTATAGACATGACATTCAGATGAAAGGGATTGATATATCAATGAATTTGGTTGATATATGTAAAAATAAAGGTTTTGATGTTAAGAAGGCATCAATGACATCGATTCCATATGATAATAATATCTTTGATGGAGTTATAGTAGTAGCTTCATATCATCATTTAGATAATGATGAGGATAGAAAGAAAACATTAGATGAAATTTATAGAATTCTTAAAGAGGATGGTATGGCTTTCATTGAAGTTTGGAGTTGTTCTGAAAATAACAATAATAATTATAAAAAATGGAATTCAGTAAAAACAGGAACAATATATTATAGATATTATAATTTCTATAAAGATGGAGAATTGGAGGAGGAGATAAGAAGACTGAAACCTGAATTTAAGATTATCGGTGTAGGTCATGAAAAAGGAAATGATTTTATTATAATAAATAAATAGAATAATGGTTTATCAGTTTAAAGAAGATGATAATAAAATAGAAGAAAAGAAAAATCATTTTCAATATCAGGCAAAACTAAGAATAGGTATAATTGGTTTTGTCCTTTTTTTATTATTATCAACAACAACTGCCTATAAAATCCTCAATTTAATTATGAATCAATTTAATAATATAGAAATTATTAATGAAAAAAATGAACCTTCAATTTTTGCCAGATTTATAATGGCTTTTATTATAGCAATAGTTTTATTTATTTTTTAGCAGCTCTTCCCTTCTTTTTCTCAACTGGAGCAACTTCTTCCACCTTTTCTTCAGTTTGTTCTTCAGTATATTCTTCACCTTCCACATCACTATTCTCAACTGTTGTCTCATTCAAACTTGAGACAGCCTCTTTTGTATCCTTAACATCATCGTCATCTTCCTCCTCCTCATCATCCTTAATCTTCTCAGTATCACTGTCATCAATGAAATTACAATCATTAGTAATAGAACGCTGAAACTTACCAGTAATCAACTTCCAAGTGCAGCCGAACTTACCACCAGCAAACCAGATACTATTCAACTCAACAATCAATTGAGCCTTGCCTCCCTTAAGTTTAGTAATAATATCTAGAAGGTCAATTGCCTCTCCATTCATATTATAACTGTTGAAATTGAATTTTTCATTCTCATTATCATAAGGAAGCTTGAAACGAATAGTAGGAGGATACTTTCCGACAACTTTGCCAGTTGTCTTATCCTTATCAACTTTGATATTTGGTGAAAAGAGACGAGCAAGAATAGCCTTGTTATTATCAAAGTCATCCTTAAACCAAGCCTGACGATACTCATATGCATCATCAATAATCTTAGTCTCAATCTCCTTAACCTTATTCAAGAAATCGGCAATCTTAGAATTCTCTTCATGACCCTTGAAAGATAGAGTGATGTCAAATTTCTTATCTTTCTTCTCAACTTTTGATGGGTCAGGCTTAACATTCTTATCTTCATATCCACCCTCATTAACACCATAAGGGAGATACATAACAGGAGTTTGAATTCTCAGTTTTCCAGTGCTATAATTGGTATAAACAGTTTTAGCACCAGACTTCAATAGTTTAACTTCAGAATACTTGATTGAATTAACATTGACTGACTTAGGGAGGACAGGTGAAGACATTAGTTTCTTGATTAATATTATGAATGTAATCTTTATATAAAATAAAACTCATTTTTTTTTCGAGTTTACTTTTTTTTTTGAGTTTTTCTCCCAGTTGCTTTCTTACTAGCAACCTTCTTACTAGTAGTTTTCTTAGATTCAGCTTTTTTATAAATATCAGCGTGTTTAAGAGGATTCTTATCAACATATACATGACCTCTATATATTGGAGCAGCTAAATGATGAGCAGAGTCTCCTCCCTTAACTTTCTTTAAATCCATTTCTATTATAATAATAATAATAAAAAATGATTTATGATTATAATTATTAATAATATCAATGACAACTAATATTAATAATAAACACGAAGTTAGAAATAAACTAGTAGAATTATTTAAGAATGATTTGGAATTATCAGAGATAGAAGCAAAAGACCTTGAGATAGGTATCTTTAATTCTTCCATTGATTATGCCAATTCTCTCAAAATTCCTTTATCATGGACTTGTGATTTATTCACAGATACTTATCTGAATATTTCTATTAGTATCTATTCAAATCTCAATCCAAACTCTTATATTAAAAATGATAAACTTCTTCAAAAACTCAAAAATAAAGAATTTCCTCCTCATAAACTTCCTTATATGAGTTGCGAGGAGATGTTTCCTGAAATCTGGAAAGATATTCTTGAGAAACTTGAAAGAAAGATTAAAGGAGCTTATGAAATTAAACAAGTATCTATGACAGATGCAATTAAATGTGGCAAATGTAAAAATAATAAGGTTACTTACTATGAGCTTCAGACAAGAAGTGGCGACGAAGCCATTACTCAATATTTCAATTGTATCTGTTGTGGTCATAAATGGAAATGTTAAGATTTATAGCAATAAAAATAAAAAAATGATTTATTATTATTACTATTATCAATACCTATGACTAATATAGAGTTTACTTCTGGTTTAGGTGCTGGTTTCCTATCAGCAATCATCTTCAATCCTATTGATAAGGCTATCTACTTATCCACCACCAAGGATTTAAAGATAACGAATTCAAATCTTTGGAAGGGATTGTATAAGGGTTCATCATTATCAATTCTCACGAGAATCATTACGAGCGGACTATACTTTTCATACATTGATTACTATTCATCCGTTCTTAATTCTAATTTTCAGGTGGCATCAATCACAGCTTTGAGTTGTTTAATTACTAATCCTCTTCAGATTATCAAATTCAGGTCATGGTATAGTGATTCCTCTATTACTGATACTTACTTTCATATCAAAAATAAATATGGATATAGAGGTTTTATGATTGGTGGTTCTTCATTGTTCATGAGAGATTTAGTTTTCAATTATATTTTTCTTTCCTTAAAGAAAAAGGATGAACATCTTAATAACATTGGAGGAATCTGTTTAGCTTTAGTTGCAGTTGCTCCATTGAATCTTATTAAGAATAAAAAATATGGAAGTAATGAATCTCTGAAGATGATTATTAAGAATTTCAAGTTTTCCCAGCTTGGTATTTCATATTCGGTTATTAGAATGGGATTAGGTTTCTATACAAGTCAGTATCTCTATGATTCCATCAAATCTACACTAAGCTCTTAAAGGTTTTAAGTATTCTTACATGTAGTATTTCCGATAACAAAAGTTAAAATGGAAAATTTTTTTCCATACTCACAATATTTTTCAAATCCATAATAAATGAAACCGATAGACATTAATAAACCTATTATAAAGATTAAACTTAATTCCATATAAAAATACTTATCAACTTCATTTTTTTCATATGGACTCTCAGGAAGATTAGCATTTTTTTCTTGTTCTTTTCTTTTGACATTATTGATAACATAAAGAGCTATTAGTAATATTAAGATTGGAATAATAAGATAATAAGGTATTCTTGTTGTAATTATAAATAATATATAGACAATGAAAGCAATTCCAACATTATATAAATAAGTATTTTCAATATTATCACTATCAACTACTATAATTAAGAAATATAATAATAAAAAGCCAATTAAATGTTTTGCATAAATATTAGTAGATAAATGATAATTTAACTTACATCCAATCAGTTCTTTAGTATAATTACAAAAAACAAGAAGATAAAATATAAATATAGAAGCAATTATTTTACTCAATTCCATTCTAATTATTATTATTATTCTTTTTTCTTCAGTTTGCTAATTAAAAGTTTTATTATATAATCCTTATCATCATTTTTCTTACTTTTAGATTTAATCATACTCTTACTTTTACTTTTAATCATACTCTTACTCTTACTCATATCAATATTCATATTCATACTTCTATCCAAACTCATTTCATTCTTAGATTTTAAACTCTTAGTTTTAGTTTCAGAAGTTTCTTTTTTAACATAAACAAGAATTTTATTATCATTAGCAAATGAGAAACATCTCTTGCTACCAGAAGGAATATTACAATTACTTCTATCAAAACACTTAGTTTTATCTTTATCACTTAATTCTTTTAAATTCCAATTAAATTTAACTATTCCACAACTGGATGGAGATGGTAATTTCCAGTAATTATAAACAAATTTATTATTGGAACAAATGAATCCAAGTGTTGAATTATCATTAGTTAAAAAACAATTTTGAAGTTCATAAGTAATACCATTAACAGTAATTTTATTTTCATATGTATCAACACCTTTAAAATTGAATCCATAATAACTTGCATCAAACTTAACTACACTTTCTTTATTTTTATTGGATAATTCTCTATATTTACTTATATAATAATTAGAATTAGTATTTAACTTTGAATGATATAGAACAATAACATCTGGATTGGTAGTATCAGTAGTTTCATCAAGATTTATTATATATTTATTATTGGAAGAATCATAAATAAGATTGATAAAATTGATGCCAAGTAATTTATAAACTTTAGTTATATAATCTGGCAACCATGAAGTTCTTTTATATGATTTAGGTTCTAGTGATTGTAATAAATCTCTATAAGAAGTTCTTTTATAAATATCTAATTGAACATCATTATCATCAATAAGACCTTTAATGAAATCCTTAAATAAATTACTTCTATGACTATTATCAAAATTCAATAGCTTTCTGAAGTTAGTATTAAAAATTAATGATATGATAATAGAATTTAAATATCCTTGTGAATAATGAGGAATAATATCAAAATTACAATTCATATTTCTATTTTTAAACCATATAAATAATTATAAATAAAGATAATAAAGATAATAATTATAACTATAAATAAAAATGGAGGGAATTAATAACTTAGGTGCAACTTGTGCCATAAACAGTCTAATACAAATAATAACAAGAAATGATGATTTAAGGAATTTGATTCTGAATTCAAATGTTCCTGATAATTCTTTCACAGGAGAATTGAAAGAGATTCTTAATCTACTTCATAATGAACATAAATCAATAAGTCCAGTAAAATTCATCAATTGTTTCTATTCGACCTTCAATGGAATCTTTAATAGACATGAACAGATAGATATTAATGAACTCTGGTTCTATTTCTTTCAGAAGATTAATGAAGAGACATCTAAGCCATCATCATTTTCCTTAAATCGAATTACTAATATAAGAGAGGAACATGATTATAAACTTAATATTTATAATGAGAAAAAAGAAAGTGAACTCATGAAACTTGTTCAAGGGTCATATATAAATATAATCGAATGTTCTAATTGTAATAATAAGAGTCATTCATTTGAACCCTTTATATCCATGCAACTAGATATAATTGAATCTGAAGACAATCCTAATCCATCAATAGTAGATTTAATAGTAAATTCGATGAAAAATGAAAATAGAGATAGAGATGACTGGAAATGTGATAAATGTAATCAGAATCATTCTTACACCAAGACTTTCAGAATTTGGAAACTTCCCAAACTTCTCTTTATATCATTAAATAGATTCAAAAATATGGATTCTAAAAACAATACTGAAGTCATTATAAATTCTCATCTTAATTTCAATGAGGGTTCTATTTTAACTCTGAAGGAAGATATGAATTTCAAATTAGATGGAATTGGACTTCATTTTGGAAGTCTTGATGGAGGTCATTATACATCCTTATGTAATATGAAAAATGGTAATTACCATCATTTTAATGATGATGTCATAAATATAATTAAAGAGGATGAATTATTTAAATCCTTTAAGAGTTCAAATGCCTATCTCCTTTTATATAATTGTATAAGTGGTAATTAATGAGGGACTTAACTTAAAATTATAATTATCACCATCATCAGTATAATCAAAAGTCATTAAAGTAGTCCATTTATATTCAATCAATTTATTTTTATAAGGATTATATAAATATTTATTTGTATCAAAATGAAATAAAATTATATAATTTTCATTTGAATTTGATTTTATTATACAACTATCCAATTTATATATACTATTATTCAAAAGAATTGTTTCTTCGAAGGTCTTAATACCATCATAATGAGAATCATATCTATTTAAATTTAGTGAACGTTCATTTATTTCTCTATTTGAAATCAATTCTTGAGTTATTTCAGCTTCCTTACTTCTATTCTCCTTCTGTATCATTATTATATCAATCTTCCTTTCAAAAGCTTTCCTTATATCATCTTCAATATAATCAGTATTATTATTCAGAGTAAATTCAATTTCTTTTGTATCATTATTATAATTATAGGAATAGTAATTATTAGTATTTAAATAAAAATTAGGATTATCATTAATATTAATCATTTTTAAACAATTAAGATTTAAGGAATGATGAATATCACATAAGAATGTTAATGGAACTTCCATTCTTTTATTTAAGACCATGAATCTCCTCATTTTTGTATAATTAGTTTCATTTAAAAATTTCAATAAGATTATTTCAGGAGTAATTATCTTATAAAAATTAATTGTTCCTTTATTCTCATAATAATATCTTGTTATTAATCTTTTTATTATGAATATTAAATTATTATGATTATGATTATGATTATGATTATGATTATCAGGAATAGTCAATAATAATTGTCTGAAAAAATGACTATAAAAACTTGTAAGCATACAAATGAAAACACCCATATCCTTATTTTGATTTAAAGGAATTCTGATTAATTTATTATCATCCATTATTATAACCAAATTTTTTATTTATAATTGTAAATGAGGCAAGACCTTCAACTAAAAGTTCTCTATGAAAATCCTTAATTGTTCCCTTATTTTTACTTAAATAATCATCTCTCAATTTGATTATATGTAATTTGCCAATTGTATAGCATAAAGCTTGAGCTGGCATACAAATATATCTATCAATCTCATTTATATTATCTGTTTTTCTATTTTTCATATATTTGTCCATATAATCATAGGCTTGTTTATAAGTCCATCCATAATAATTAATACCTGTATCTACAACTAATCGCATTTTTCTCAATAAAGCAAATGAATTATTATCTTCATCATAATCTTCACAGTAAGTCTCCATATAATGAGCAAAACCCTCAACAAGGGCAATATTAGAATAATTATACATCTTATATTTGGGAACTTTCAGATATTTCATATATTCATAATGATAAAAGTGCATACACTCATGCATGATAAAAGAATACAATTCTTTTTTATCAACTTCATAATAATAAGAAAGATTAACAAAAACTTTATTTTCAACATCATTATAATAACCCAATGGTGATGATTTTTCTAAACTTTTAGGAACAGGGGCAATTATAAATTTCTTCTTAGGTTTATAATCAAAGTATTTATCAATAATTACATCATATATATGTTTTGCATATTTAAGACAATCGTCCATCAATTCTTTTTTTGATTTATAGGTTTCACCTAATTTTATTGGTTTTTTTATCAATCTCTTTCCAGTTTCATGTAATTCCTCAGGAGTAATATCTAAATTTCCCAAATAATCTTTAATAGCTATCTTATATGATTCTTTTCCATTTTTAAGATAACACAATCCTATTTCATTTCTACAATGAGGATAATAACTTTTACTAATGAAATCATATAATTCTTCAATATATTTATTATTATTATTCTTTTTAACTTCTTTAAGTTGATTTAAGAATTTCTTAATTATAACTTTAGGAAATGTTATATTCTCTTTTAGACCTTCTTTAGCTCTTTCAATAGAACTCTTTATGACTAAATTGAAATCATTTTCTCTCGATTTCATCTGAATCTTATTTTTAGGATAAACAGTATTATTATCATAAATAAAATTAACAATAAAATTAACATAAGATGAGAAAATCAATAAATAAAGTTTATTATTAATATAATAATCATCATTCTGAATTTCCTCTTTCAATTGAATATCTTTAGTATACTTATATTTAAAATTAAGTTCTTTTATTTGTTCCAAATACTCATCACTCATATAATTCTCAATATGTGATAGAGTCTCATTATCTCTCTTCCCATATACAAATCTACTAACAGGAGATATCTTAAACATATCATTCATATATCTCTCATAATCGTTCTTTTTCTTTCGTTTATCCATTAATCTAATTAGAATAATTATAATTATTTAAAAGTAGAATGAAAATTATATTACCTGTAATAGTATTTTTAATTATAATAATTTTTGTTATTGTAATTTTAAATAGTAATATTTATTTCTCTGAAGATTTTAAAGGAAGTTATAATCAAAATACAATTGAAGACTTAATATCTCCATCTTATTTGCCTTTCAATCCATATTTAACTGAAAAAATAAGTGAATATCAAGTTATTGAAATTTATAAAGAGATTCTTTCTCGTTCCCCAAATTCTCAAGAAATAAAAGATAAAGTATTCTTAACTAAAGAAGAATTAACTGAAGAATTATATAATTCCAGAGAATATGAAAAAATGATTAAAATTCAAGATAATTTAGCTATTAGTGGTATCGAAAACTCAATTGCCAAAAGAAATTTAATCAAAAAAATAATAAAAATATATAAGGATAATTTTAATAGAGAACCTGTTGAAAGAATATTGACACCATTGAGGGATTGTTATATTCATATGAGAAGCAATGTATTTTTATTTGTATCATTTATACAATCAAATAATTTTGGTAAGTTTGAGAATGAAGTTCTTTCAACCACAGTTTTAACTAAAAGGATATTATTGGAAATATTTAATAAATACTATAATCTTCTTGAATTAAAATTGATGGCTGAGGATAAAATAAGAGCAACTAAGGGTAATTTAAGTTTATCAACAGTTAAGACTGATGTTAATTATGAGAAATTAAAATCAGAATTGAGTAAGATAGTAGAAACTCCTGAAATAAATACGAATTTAAATAAATTTGTATATGATGCAGCCCTCTCCAATAATACCAACACAACTAATTTCTTAGACCAATTGAAGGAATTCAGAAAAACCGATCCATTAATAACACCAGTTGCCACATCTAAGAATGAAACTGAACTTCCTAAAGCTCAGGAAACCTCATCTAAACCTGCTCTTAAACTTGAAGATATAAAGAAATTCTTTGAATCTCAAATAAAACCAATTGAACCCTTTGAAAATAAAAAAGAGTCTAATATGAATATAAACGAGATTTATAATAAAACTAAAGTTGGTTCTATTTATGAATCTTATTAATTTTTATTGTCATCAATAAGAGTATAATATTAGTTATCAGGAGTATATTATGAATTTTATAATAATAATCATAATAATTAACAGTAGAATTATCTTTTATTTTTTTAATGAGATTATATAATCTTAAATAATCATAATCATTTATATTATCTTTATTATCAAATAAAATATCTGAAATCTCTTCATATTCATTCATTTTTAAATTTAGTGAATGAAATAATCATAAAAACAAAAATCAATTTTTAAATTCAACAAGAGCCATACAATCATAATTATCATTCATATAAATAACATCAATCTCTTTGAACTTATAAAGAATTGTTATTTTATCACCACTGACATCCAGAATTAACTTATTGTCATCTTCAAGCAAATCCCAAACATCACGAATAATATTATAGAATTCTTCATTATTCAGATGGGTGTTATCAAATTTAACTGTTGTAATTTTGATAGGACAATCGAAATTACGTTCAATTATACTATGAAAAACTCCAACAATAATCTCTTTATTGTCGTCATCATCATCACTGTAATCATTATCCTCAAATCTTCTCTTCATTGTGAAGGTGGCAATTATAATTATAAATAACAAAATGTCATTTTTTTCAGTTTTTTTTACCATTTAATTACATATGTATCTCATATTCACATTCATTGTTCCCAATTCCTGTGTTAGTAATTTAAAGGCATATGGAATTCTTATTTGAACTATGTCAGTTGCATTCTTACAATAATTACATTTATAAATATTTTTATCAGGATTCACTGTGGCAATCATTCCACAATCCTTACAAATAAACACCCTATAATTATCAGCACAATCTAACATCTTCTCTTTTAAGAAGAGCGCAGAACCATGTCCAATGAAACAATCTCTCTCCATCTCCCCTAATCTCAATCCTCCACCTCTTGCTCTACCCTCAGAACACTGACGAGTAAGCATCACAATCGGCCCATTACTTCCCCTTGAATGAATCTTATCTGTAACCATATGTTTCAATCTTTGATAATAAGTGGGCCCAATGAATATCTCTGTCTTAATCTGTTCTCCAGTTCTTCCATTATACATAATCTCATTTCCATATCTCTCTAATCCAGTCTTCTCTAAGTTCTTCGCTATATCCTCAACTGTGCACCCTGAGAAAGGTGTTGCATCCCCGTATGCTCCAACGAAACAACCAACCTTACCCATAATACACTCCATTAATTGTGCCATTGTCATTCTTGAAGGAATTGCATGAGGATTAATAATAATATCTGGAACAATTCCATCCTTTGTAAATGGCATATCCTTGTGTTCATATATCATTCCTACGCTACCTTTTTGAGCGCTGCGCGACTGTCCACACCATACCGGTCGACCATTTCTTCGAATATAGACAATTCCGTCGCCTTTTTCAAGAGAACAGCAATATACTTTTCCTTTATAATCAACATATTCATCTTGAAATATGAAGTCTTTGAAATTAGGATGGCTTTCAGAAAGTTTATTTTTATTAACAATTGGTTCATTTTGAGAAGTAATAATAGTTAATACCCAATAATCAGCATTAGTATAACTTTCTTTAGTTGTATTATTTAATATTTCCAAAGATTTATTTCTAGTTCCTTTTGGTGTTTTCAATAATTTATTACATGAAGAACCTGCATGAAGACATAATCTTTGGAAATCATCAGCTAATTTATCAGATGAAGTATAATATCGCCAAGTTCCATTTTCCATCATACCACCATCACCTAAACACATTGATTTCACCAATAAATCAGCCTGTTCTCTATTAAGATGCCATACCCAATCTTGTAAAGTCTTAGTTATAGCTTTATGACCAGTTCCAATACATCTTGCCATATGTGTATGATTAATATTCCACATAACATATTCTCCATTACTCAATGTTTTACTCATTTTAAGATTAGATTTTTTAACAACTCTATCTAATGCTTCCTGAACTCTTGGTTTATGAGCAGCAATTCGAATACAATAATCATAACAACTTCCTTCAGCAATATAAATACCATAAATAGTAATCCATGTATCAATATCTACAATCATTGGTTCTATATATCTACCATTACCATCAGTATAACCCTCAAATTTGAAATCAGTAATTTTAGTTCTATCTTCATTTAAAATAAGACATTCAGGGAGTTCTTGAGAATAGTCAGGAATCCATCCATCGACATTTTTCTTTACTTTATATTTAGTATGATAAATTTCTTCCGCCTTTTTAACTTGATATTTTGCATTTGCTTGTATACATCTATAATACATACGATGATTAGGAGTAACCAGTAAGTCAGTATGATTATTTTTAACACTATACATTTTACCTTCATGATCAAATTCATGTAATTCAATTGGATTTTGATATAGTAATTTACCATTAACCAATGAAGCAACTTTATGGTTTAATGTTAATTCTGAAACTGGAATCCATCCTTCTGTAGTTAAATACTGATGGTCAGAAGAATAACATGCAAGTTTATCACCAATTTCAGGCTTTCTATTTTTGCGAATTCTAATTTTACAGAACTTATAACCTTCACTATTAGTTCCAACATAATTCATATCAATATATCCATCATCATTAGATTTCATATAAATACTGTTATCTTGATAAGTATTCTTTCCACTCATTTTACGAGGCATAACCTTACCAACAATAATATCACCATTATCAACATAAGTATTCTTAGGAATAAATCCATCATCACTCAATTTAGAATAAGAATAAGGTTTACCAGAACATAAATCTTTAGGATTAATGAATATTTCTTCTTCTCCAGAACTATGATTTTTAGTGCACTGATCTCTAAATACTTTATAATAAGTGCTTGTAAATAACCCTCTATCAAGTGCAGATTTATTAATCATTACACTATCTTCTTGATTAAATCCAGTATGAGTCATAATAGCTACAATTGCATTTGCTCCTGATGGCAATTCACTATTATAAGTATATTTTGAAAGCTTAGTTGAAACAATTGGTTTATGAGGATAGTTAATAATATTGCCCATAGTATCAGTTCTATGATTGAAATTGCTCATATAAATTCCTAGAGCTTGTTTTCCCATTGCACAATTACTGACTGCAAATCCATTGCCACCGATAAAACTATGATAATCACTATTGCTGATTGTTAAATCACTGATATTATTATTATTATTTTGAAATTTAGTTAAGAAAGGAATAAACATTAAATCTCCTTTAATTTCAATGAGATTCTGAAATTCTTCTAAGGAATAATCAGGAAGAATTATATCAGATCTATATGATTCCAATTTAAACTTTGAGTATTCATATTCAATTACAATTTTATGAAGTTTCTTATAATTATAAGCAACTCTAATATTATCAGAATCTAGTTCTTTGATAATACTATTAATTAATTTATTTTTATTGGAAATAGAATTAGAATAATCATTAATATTACTTAAATAACCAGAGATAAATTCTTTCTTAATCAAAGAACTTGAATTAGGCAACCAATTATGAATATCATTATTAATAGTGTTTAAGAAAATTTCTAATTTAACATCATAAATATTATCAAAGAAACCAATTAAAATACAATCTTTAATAAATGAATTTTTATCAATATCACTGTTGAAATTAAAGTTATTATTAAGATAATAACCAGCCATACGAGCAATCACTGGCATATAATAATTATTGGTAATAAGAGGATACAATCCAATTGATTTATAGAAGTCATTAATATTATCATTGATGTTAATGTTGATGTTGATTTCATTAATTTTAGAATAATTACTATTATCAGTATTGTCATAATCGATTGACATAAATACTCCAATCTTAATGGTTTCATCAAAATCTTTAACTTCAACCCATCCTTGATTAGTCATAAACTTATGGTCGTATGTGGCAGTGATAGTTCTTCCAGAAATCAACTTAATATTATAAACAATTTTATTTGTGATTCTATTATAATGATTAATAACAGTTGCAGTGGAACTCTCCATTGTAGTTGGATTAAAACATACAACTTTATCACCGATTTCAATATCTTTAATTATTTTAAAGTCTCCATTACTTAAAAGAACCTTTTCATTTTCATTTAAACATTGATAACAATTTCTTGGAGATTGATTATGATCACTGAAGGGAATATTTACTCCAAGAACTCCATTCATAAGTGAAGGATGAATTTCACAATTGGTATATTGAATAGGCATAGAATTACCCTTGGGACTTTTATAAATTTCTTGATAATTCATGGCAATCATAGAATGATTAATTTCATTACAATCCAAATATTCAATAACTCCTTCTTCATTTTCAGTATTATTAGGGCAAACTAGATAATCAAATGTTTTATCTTTAATAAATTCATTCCAGCTAATTCTTTTTTCTCTCAGAATCTTAATAATTCTCAATTCAGATTTCTTTGTGGTTTCATCATAATCCACAATTAAGAGTGGTCTATACATTCTTCCTGCTTCTGTGCTAATAATAATCGCTCGCTTTAGAATATTCCATACAACTGATGTCATTGGATAAATAATACCACATCTTTTATAATGTTTAAGGGTCTTATATAATTCAAATGGTTTATTATGATAACCAATGATATCACCATTAACTTGAATATAAACATTAGTTTGATTACCCATTTCTTTTAGAAAACTGGAAGCCTTCTCAGCTCCAATCTTGATATTTTCAGGAGTATCACTGAGATAACTATAACTATCATCATAAATATTTGTTCCGAGTTCAATAAGAAGTGTTCTAATGTGAGTGCTATTCATTGCAATTGAGATATTAGTGCTTAAAGCAATATTTTTAACTAATCCAACAGAAGCCCCTTCAGGAGTTTCTGCAGGACAAATCATATTAATCTGAGAATTATCAAGTTTTCTAGGTTGAACTAATTTTCCATTCTTTTCCATTGCAGTGCTAATTCTTCTCAAATGTGAAAGAGTGCTAGTATAAGACATTCTATTGAGAACTTGAGATACACCTTGACGAATATTCTGAAAACTTCCAATACTCTTAATACCCCAATTACCGGTTGATAATGAATACTTAAGCCATGAATCAAGGAGTGAGTGTTTAAAATAGCGATGAATATTATTATCACTGATAATATCAGTAGTGAGACAAGTATGATTTGCTCTCCATAAATTCAATTCTCTTTCAATTAGTCCCTTAATTTCCTTTGTCATCTTTCCATAACATTGTCTGAAAAGATTGCTCATAAGAACTCCAGGAGTATCAATTCTCTTATTCATATAAGAATCACGATTATCATAATCATCATATTTAAGATAGATACGAAGCATCTTATTACACATATATCCAAGATATAAAGCTTTTCTTCTATAATTCTTACCAACATGTCCTAAGAAATCATTGATAATATTATCTCTTAGAATTTTGGTAGGATTAGGAGTATTCTTATTAACACCAGTCATATTTCTAATTAAATATTCTTCAGCCTGTTCTTGAGTATGAATATCACATGCATCTTCGCAACAAGCCATTAATTGATTAATAATTCTTTGATTATCTTTATTTTCCAAGTCATAGACAATATGTTCAATAATTTCTTTATCACTAATAATACCAAGAGCCCTGAACATAATAAATACAGGAACTTCTGATTTTAAGAATGATGTATTAAGACGAATATTTCTTCCCATATGATTAACCTTTCCCACCATATTAAGACTAGTGGTCTTAGGAGGAAGATAAGATGAATCGCTCATTGACCTAATTTCTGCATAAACTCCATCATTATTGTTATTGGGAACGAAGACCAAAGTTTCATTCTCATTAATTCTATCTTGCATAATGAGGACTTTTTCATTACCATTGACAATGAAATAGCCACCGAAGTCATATCTACATTCATCACTATTTGGGTCTCCAATGGCAGGAATCTGAGTAAGAACACAGGCATCAGAGCGAACCATAATAGGAATCTTGCCAATATAGACATTATTGACATACTTATCAATTTTGGTTGGAATTCCATCTTCATTTAAGATTTCAATGATGATGTGAACTTTAACATATAAAGAACTTGAATATGTAAGATTATTCATCCTAGCGATATAAGGACTCATAATTGAAGTAGTTCCATCAGCAACTTGATAAGTAGGTTTACTTAAGGATGGCTGAAGGACATTAATATAAATCTTTTGAATATTACTGTCATTATCACTATTCTTATTATTGGTATTAATACGAATAGGATTGAATCCACTAATAATCTGAAGAAGTGTAGTATTTAAGAATTTATTATAACTGTCAATTTGATGTTTTACTAATTGAGAAGTTTTATTATTGGAAGAAGAGTTTAAGAAATATGCATCGAGAATATCCCATTGAAACTCTTCTTTCAAATTCATAGTTATTAATATTTATAGTTCAATGATTTATATAAATTTAAATCATTTTTTTTATTTCCTTAAATCAAAAAAAAATTGAAAAAATAAATGAAAATAATAATAATAATCATAATTAAAACATATCAAAAAGACCATCCATAATACCTAAACCAATACCAGCACCAAGACCTCCACCAAGACCTTCCATAAAGGCAGTTCCCATATCAGGTTTATGATAAGCGACCATTACTTGAGGTTGATTATGAGCATTATAATGATTTGGGTAGTTGTTATTATTATTCATATAATTATTGAATTCCCGATTATTCATATAAGGAACATTATTATAAACATGAGGAGGATATTTTTGATTGGTATGATAATTGGGAGGATAATTATTATAATTATGAGGATGATTTTGAGGATGATGTTTTTTATGATGATTATTTTCACCAAAGTCCATAAAATCATCACCGCCTTTAAGAGTTTTTTTAATTTTATTTAGTTTTTTCTTGAAGTTTTGAAAGGATACATACTTGCTTTTTAAGAAGATTTTATCTTTATTCTTCTTATCAATCTTATATTTAGTAATTAAGAAACCATCTGGTTTAGTATCGCCATCAATATCAATATCTTCAATTAAATAATAAAATTTCTTATTAACCATGATTCTAATTTATTCATAGAAAGAAATTTATTTTCAGTTTCCAACTATTTTCTTTAAATCATTAACTAATTTACAGATATCGATATTTTTTCCTTTAATTGAATCTGCAAAATGTGATTTCTTGGAAATGGCAACTCTTGGGATTTCATCAAAAGGAATATGTTTATTTCTGATTTTATTCATTTTAAGATTGGATACAAGAATAGTTTTCATTAATTTCTTATTAGGATGATTAGAAATAACAACATCATCAATTATTTTCTTTAAATTAGCTTCAGTTATATAACAATTCTTAGTATAAAAATAAGAATTCTTTTCTCTATTAATCTTAAATTGTCGCACTAAAACACCATCAGGTATTTTATCATCTGTTACGTCTAAATCCTCGATAAAATAATAATATTTGGTTTTTTTATTTTTATCCATTTTTCTATTATTAAGATTATATATAAATTCAATAATTTGGATTTAAGAAATAGATTAATATAAATATATATATCTTTAATTTAAATTCTAAGTATGCAAGTTTTATTGGATAGTAAAAAGGAATACACGGAGCATTTATTAGATTTGATAACAGTTCCTTTAACTAAACGGATATTCAAGATATATGATGGTTGTTCAAATACATCAAATAATATCAAGATTTTTCAACAGGAACTCATTAATATAAAACAGTGGAATAACAATAAAATTCAGGAGGAATATCAGGAATTAATAAAGAAAATTAAATGTAAATATTTTGATAAATTATTGAAAAAAATAGTTATATTGGATGTTAATATTAAAACCGATTCCAAATATAAAATTAAAGATTTAGTTATGATATCTTCTTATGATTTCATACATAAATGTTTGGTAAATATTAGTGTTTATTGTTGGAAAAATGTTTATTTATTTTCAGGAAAAAACTTAAAACCATCTGAAAAACAATATCATATTAATGTAATTGAAAAGAATATAAGAACTATTATTAAAAACACCTTAAGAGCAATAATTCCATATGAAACTATTTTAGATAAATCAGATGATATTAAAGAACCAAAACCTAAAACAAAAAAAGAGGTTAAAAGTGATTCATCTGAATCCGAATCTGAAGATATAAATGAAAGTGATAGTTATAAAGAAGAATCTGAAGAAGAGTCTGAAGAAGAATCTGAAGTAAGACCTGAAGTAAAACCTGAAGTAAAACCTGAAGTAAGACCTGAAGTAAGACCTGAAGTAAAACCTGAAGTAAGACCTGAAGTAAAACCTGAAGAGGAATCAGAAGAAGAACCTGAAGAGGAATCAGAAGAAGAACCTGAAGAACAACCAAAAGAAGAACCTGAAGAAGAACCTGAAGAACAACCAAAAGAACAACCAAAAGAAGAACCTGAAGAAGAACCTGAAGAAGAACCTAAAGAAGAATCAGAAGAAGAACCTGAAGAAGAATCAGAAGAAGAACCTGAAGAAGAATCTGAAGAAGAACCTAAAGAAGAATCAGAAGAAGAACCTAAAGAAGAACCTAAAGAAGAACCTAAAGAAGAACCTGAAGAAGAATCAGAAGAAAATATTAAAAAAACATTTGAATCATTATTAAAACCATTAAAAGAACCATTAAAAGAACCATTAAAAGATGATGTAAAAGTAATAGAGATTGAAAATTATTATCAAGAACCTTCATCAAAAAAGAAAAAGGATAAATTGAAGTTTAAAAATGAGAATGATGAGGATGAATATGAAGATGTTAATGATACAGAAATTAAAAAGAAACAAAAAAAGAAATTGGAAGAATTTCAAAGATATCCAAGTAGTGATAGTGATAGTAATACTAATAGCAGCGATGAATATTCTTCAAGTAAAAAAAATAATACAAAAAAGATAAATATAAATACAATTAAAAGAAATAGATATTATAGTTAAATACGAGTAGTTTTTTTATTAGTATAATAAACACCAAGTTTCATAACAAAACGATTAATTGCAGTTTTAGAAATTAAATCATTATTTTTATCAGTTAATTTCACTGAAAATCTTATTAATTGGGGTTCAAGTGGATTTAAATAGTAAATACTATCAGAACTATTATAATCATTTTTAAGGGTAGTATAATTAGTGGAACTAGTATCAGTTATTTGATTTTCAATGATAATAGAATCAAAGACATTAATATTAGGGCGATTTCCATCAACCAGTGAATTTTTTTTTGCAATTAATCTACTGTAATTATTGAGATTAACAAAGATTTGATTTAAAGGGGTTTTTAGAGATGAATTATTGGGAATACTTAAAAGCATAGTTATTATATTAATTTTATAAACATTCTTGAGGGCTTCATCTAATTTAATATAGAAATCACAATAGTCAGCAGAAGGATAAAATGCATAATCACTATCAATAGTTATTATTTTATAATCACAGTTATTTAATTCTTCCATTATTATTATTATTATTATTATTTTTATAATTAAAATTCATCAATATCATTATATCCATGAGTTAAAATATTTGAAGTATTAATTAATGAATAGTAATAATTAGTTGGTATCTTAAATCTTCGAAGTGCTTTTAATAAATATATATAGTTAGGTCTCATTGTTTCCAAATATCTATATATAAGTTGTTCTTCTTGAGATATAGGTTCATTTTTAAGAACCCAATAACCATTTATCAGAGGTGTATTGTCATCATCAATTTTTTCAATATATCTCTTAAATCTCATTTCACGGTCAAATATACCAATAGTTTTATTCATCCATTCAATTGATTTAGTATAATTATTGTCTTCGCTCCAAAATAAATCAGGATTATGTAAAAACTTGGTGATACATGGAGCAACCTTAATATAATTATTAGTGATTCTTCTCTTTAAATTAATTAAATCATTTATACTCAAATTGACATTAGTAAAGGGATTATAGGGATATATAGGACTAGGATTAGTAGAACGAGTAGTATTCAATTGATTTGTAATGGTTATTAAAAGAAACATTAAATCGAAACAATAGCCGTCTTCTAATTTAATCTTACGCCATTCTTCTAATTCGTTCCATTCATCAACAGCTTCTACTGATACTTGATAAGGTTCATCATTTCTACAAGTTTCTTTATATACCTCTGATAATCCATTTTTTCTCAGAGTTTTCATGTCCCATATCATTGTAGTTTTATCATTTTTAGTTATTTCATTCATCATACTTTTGAAGTTTGTAACATAATAATAACCTTCTGGAAGTTTAGTATTTAAGATGAGTCTGTTTTCGGCATTATAAAAAACTAAGTTTCCATATTTATCTTTTACGAAATATAATTTACATTTAAGAGGGTCATATCTTATTTTAATATTACTTCCAGAATTTAAATGTTTTTCTAAAATTAAAAAATTAGTAATGAAGATATTTAGTAAACTAGCTCCAATTCCATGAATACATTGATTTCCATTGTTTGCATCATTAATAATTCTTTCAACATTCATAAATGCAACTCCTGAATGTAATTTCTTAAATATTTTTTTAACATCAGCTGAGAGTGATTCAATCATATGACTCAAATCAGCAATTGAATTAATTGCATATTCAAATTCGCCCGAGTCTTTAGTTTCATGACTTTGAATATTATCATAATAACATATTCTGCCAACATCGCCAATCTTATATAATACATCTAAATGGTCTTTAATAATATCAGAAGTAGATTGTCTTTCTTCTTTTTTCTTTTTAAAGAATTTTGAAAGAAGGTCTGATAATTCAGGATGTTTCTCCCAAACTTTCTTATTACTTTCATTAAATAATTCTTCAGTAGTTAAATGTGGATTTTTATTGCTAAAGTCAGTAGTCTTAAGCCAATCAACCAATTCACTTATGGCAAAACAATACCCAGAAGGAAGAATTATAAAATCTTCTTCTGGAACATCTTGAATTTCAGTAAATAATAAGAATGTATCTTTATTTATACATTTAGATCTATCACTTTTCTTTTCTTTTTTTTCAAGACTTTTAATATGAGAACAATTTTTCTTAAAATCATTATAAACTCCTTTACCTTCTTGAATTTTTCTACCAGTAATAGGATTAATTAATTTATTTTTGTTCCATTTCATACAATCTTCATCAGAATATTTATTTTTCTTATCTTTTGGACTTTTAGATTTTTCTCTTAGTTCTTCAATAACTCTTGGAGGTATAACTGGAAGATCATCATCATAAAAAATAACACCTTCTTTCAATAATTGTTTATATAAAGCTGCTCCTTTCTTAATTGCTCTTCCAGTTTTAGGATTTATAACATATCCTTCTTTATTTCCTTTTTTAGGAGGTTCAACAACAACATCTTTAATTTTAACTTCTTCTTTAGGTTTTATTATTTTTTTGGCAATCAAATCTCTATAAACTTGACCACCAATTTTAATTTGTCTTCCTGTTAGAGGATTAAATACATAACCAGTTTTAGGAATTTTATCCATTATTCTATTATTATTATTTATTTTATTATTTATTTGTATAATAATAGAAAAGAATAATAATGAATATCAAAGAATATAAAAATTAATTAAAAATTAGAATTAAATGAATATAAAGATAAACTCAAATAAAAATTAAATGAATACAAAGAAAAACTTAATTTAAAATTAAAAAAATTCAAAGAAAGAGAATATAAGAAAAAGAATAAAAAATCTAAGAAAACTAAAAGAAAAGGTGGTGCTTTTGATTTTTCTAAATTAGAAGATTATTTAGAATCAGAATCAGAATCAGCATTAAAAATTAATATTGAAAATGGTTCAAATAGTAATCCTAATATAGATATAATTAAAGATAAAATAAAAGAACTAACGAATTTAAGAGAAGATAAAGATTGCAATAATTTAATAAAAGAATTAATGGAATTATTAAAATTAACTTTAGAATCATTAAATCAAATAATATCATTTGATTTATTTATGGATTTAATAAATATATTAAATGTATTATTAACATCAAACTACTGTCATAAAATTACATTATTTGATTTCTTATGTTATATAAATAATGTTGATAAGAATAATAATAATTATAATTATAATGATTTAAAAAATAGTTTAAATAATGCATCATCAAGAGGTTCTGTTATCAATGGCATTATACAAGATTTTTTAAATAAATTAAAACAAGATGATAATATAACTATTATTTAAATTATAGAATATTTAAAAAATAATTAAATAATATAGAATAAATGGCAGCAATTTCTTCAAGTAAGCTTGATATAGCTTTACAAGTTAAAAATATAAAAGAAACTGCAGTTAATAATAAAAGAAGTTATAATGAATTTTTAAATGAGTTCATATTAGTAGATAAGACTAGATTAAGTATAAATAATTGGATTACATCTGAGATATGGAAATTTGAGAAAAACATTGATTCAATAAGAGTTCCTAATTATACTTATTGGTTAGGAGGTGGAAATTCTTGGCAAGAAATATTCAATGTAGCCAGTAAATATACAGAAGAAGAGGAAATAAGTATAGCTACTGGAAATTATTCACTCAATTATATTTATATTAATCATCAGGAATTAGAAGAAAAAATTGAATTATACTATAAATTATTATTGAATTTACAAGAATTATTATTAAGAAAAGGTATTCAAACCAGAATAGATATGAATAATATTGATTATGATGAAACTTCAAGAACTTTAAAATTTAATTATGAAGAGGTGGTATATAAGGAACCTTCATTTTTTTTGAAATTACGAATAGTTGTTCCAGAAGTATCAATGGAGGGAGGTTCTAAATATAGAAGGAGAATCAATAAGAAGGTTAGTAGTTATTTAGGTAGAAAAGCATTATACACAGAATATCTTAAATTGATAAAAGAGAATCCATTAGATAAGGACTTAAAGGAAAAAATAGAGATAAAAGAGGAGTTTAATGATAAAATAATAATAGAAGTTAATTTTAATTATTATAGAGAAACATCAAGATTCAATTATATTAAATTGGGTAAATTTAATGATAATTATATTAATAGACCAATAGTGAAATATGAGGGTTATAATTTAGGGACAATTAAATCAAAATTGAGAAAATTAAATAAGATTGGAATGCTTACATATTCATATTTAACAACTTCAAATAAGGTTCAGGAGATGGGATTAAATGTAGATGAATATAGACAAAGAATATATATAGAGAAAGAATTGAAAAACAGGACTTCATTAATAGTATCAAAATTTGAAGAATTGAAAGAGATTTATTTATCTGTATTTAAGAATACAAATGTATATAATATGTTTTTTGTTAATAAAATAGATGATATAATTTTAAAATATTCAATTCCAAATTATGATATTTTCATTGATTTCATTGAGAAGTTTTTCATGTATATCTTCAGACCAGCTATTAATTCATTTATAGTGGAAATAAATGAAGAGTTGAAAACTAAATATGGAATTGTTTTATTTATAGCTGGAGGAGATGCAATGAGAAGATTTGATTTTAATATTTCGGCAACTAAAGATATCGACACTAAATTATATATTGGTTCAGTAATTGAACGTAAAGAAGAGATTAAAGAAATTATTGCGAAACATATAGTTAAATTGAGAAATTATTTGGAGGAAAATTATAAATCACTTTTAAGAATAAAAACAATTGAGATTGATAGTTCAGATAATAAAATAGAAAGAATTCTTGATTATTCAAATGAATATATCAATTTCAATTATGAAGATAATAATTATTCCGTTAAATTAACTTTACCTGATAACAAAAAAAGAAAAGAACAGCAATTTAGAGTTCGTGAAATTAAGAGTGGCGAATGTTTTCCTGTTGATTTATATTCAATTGACTTTCAGACTTCTATGAATATCAATAATAGTGATGAAAAAACAATCAGTATCTCTTTATTGGATATAGTGGTTCAGAATGAAATACTGAAAGATTATTATTATGATACTTATGATAATATTCCTGTTGCAAGTGTTAAATTCTTATTAGAAGATTTAGAAACAACTTATAAGACAAGTGAAAGAGCCTTAGGTAGAATTGCAGTAGGTAAATATAAAAAAGATATCATTAGATATAATAAATTATTAATAGAAGGAACGAAAGAAAGTTCAAAAGAAAGTTCAAAAGAAAGTTCAAAAGAAGATTCAGAAGGAAAATCAGAAGGAAAAAAAAAGAAAAGTTCATTAACAAAACATAAGGGTTTAATTGAAAAATTTAGAGAAGATATTGATAAGAGAATTACTGATGAGGATATAAAGAGAAGATTTTGGATATTCTTATATAAATTGGAGAATAACTATGAATTTAATATATTTGATATAATATTATCATCAAAGTTATTAAAGATAACAAGAGATATAGAAAAAAGAGATGATAGATTTAAAGAAGAATATAAAACGATATTAAAGATAATATCAAGAATTTCAACATTTAATATTAATATATTGAATGAAAATTTGAATAAAAAGGTTAGTGGTTATAATAGTTATACAGTCAGTGATGATTTCATAAATAAAAATTATTTAGATTTATTTATGAATTTCATTAAAACTGATGATAATAAACAGAAACATGTAATTTCATTTGTAAATAATACAATTATATATGAAATTAAAAATAGACTTCAGATTGAAAAGACTCAATCTATAAATAAAAGAAGAAGATTACCATCACCACCTGAAGCTTTACATCCTGATTTACCAATGAGTTTCACTGCATCAAAACGAAGATAGTTATAGTTATATCTATATATATCTCTAAGAATTATTATAAGAATAAGAATACATATAAATATAAATCAAAAATGAAAAGAATTGCAGTTTTGGATATAAAGAATCAGGATATAGGATTGAATATATTGTTTCCAGAAGCTGATTATTATATTATTTATGATGAACTCAATAAAGATTTTAATTTAAAAAAATATAATATAAATAAAAGTTATAATATTGATAATATTACTGATGATAATTATGATTATTTATTTATAGTAATATCATTATATTCTATAAAACAAGATTATGATCATGATTTTAAAAATGGATTTAGTAAAGCATTAGATATTATTAATAAAAATAATTTTAAGAAGGTTATAGTATTTGATGGTTATGATTATGATTATGACCCAAATGAAATTGTTAATAACAGTAAAATAGATTATTATTTTAAGAGAAATTATTCAAAAACAAAGAAATATAAAAAAAATGTAATACCTTTCTCTTTTATAATGTTCGGACAATATTCAACTATTGAAACAATTGATAATTACAGACATTTAAATATAGAATCTCCCAATTTTAAAAATAGAGTATTCTTTTCAGGAACTTTATTTAATCATGAAGATAATCTGATGAAAGTTTATAGAAATAGAAATATAATATTTAATCAAATTAGCAATTATATTACTTATACTTCTAATCTTAATTATCATTTATATTTAGATATAATCAATACTTCTAAATATTCATTGGATTTGAATGGAGTAGGTGATCCAAACAGAAGAACATTTGAGATATTATCTCAAGGTTCATTAAGACTTGGTGAATATAATGATTTGAAATGGTGTTTTAATGAAGATTTTGCAGAAGAAACCATTTTCAGAACTGGAGAGGAATTTCAAAGAAAATTATTAAATTTAGAAAATGACCCAGAACTTTACAAGAAATGTCTAAATAGACAATATGAATTGTTTAATAAATACTTTGATAAAGAATGGATTCGGAGTTATATTGAGAATTATTTAGATTAAATCAGAATTATATTAAAATTAAATTTAGAAACTTCCAATAACTCTTAATTAAATCAATAAATTCATCATAAGTATAATTAGAAGACTTAAATGAACTAATTAAAGAATCATATTTATTTTCATATTTAATTTTATTTTTACAATCCATCTTAAGACAATAAATGGTATATTGATATATTACACCAGTTTTTAATGATAATAAATACAAGAATAATATTTCTTAAATGGAATTGATATAAAGAAATTATTAAGAATTTCATTCCTTTTCTTTATATCATTTTCCATATAAAAATCTAATTTGTATTTGACTGCATCTTTATATCTACAATTATTATCAATACATGTTCTGCTTTTGAATTCAGCATTACTTTTATTATAATATTTGTATTTAAGACCTTTCACATGAAATATAAAAATGTCTTCATTAAGAAATCTGTGAGATATATGTTTTCTATATTTATATAAAATTGTAAAGTATTCATTTAATAATTGATGATGATAATCATGATAATTATAATTATCAGTTTCTTTAATTAATTTTTTCAGATTATCGAGATTAACAGATTTGAAAAACTTAAAAGTATTACTGGAAGCATTTAATAAACACATTACTTTATAAAATTGATGAACCATAGGTAAAAATAATGATTTTGAGCGTTTTTTGTTGCCATAACAAGTTTACTATAATTATCATTATTATCATTTTTTAGAATCATAAAATAAATCTGATTGGAACTCAAATATTTTTCAAGTTTAGTTTTATAAGAATAGTATTTTTTGAAAGTATTATAAATATTCTGTATTTTATTTAATTCTATATGTAAAGTCATGAATAATAAAAATCAATTCTACCTATTTAAAGAGATTAATAATAATAAAAATCATAGAAAATGGAAACTATTGATACAGATAATATAACAATGATAACTGCAATGATTAAAATTGATAAAAATAAATATAATTCAAATTATATTGAATGGATATCAAATTTACTTTTAAATTTGGATAAGAATCTGATAGTATTTGTTTCAAAGGAATATTATGAGATTATTAAACATTTGCGATTGAAATATGAATCAAAAACGATGATTATTATTGTATCTTTAGAAGATTTTCATATGTATAAATATTTAGATTATTTAAAAAAAGATTTAGAAAGAGACCATGAAAAGGATTATCATAATACCTCTTTATATATGATTTGGAATGAAAAACTTAAATTTATTGAAGAAGCCATGAATCTGAATCCATTCAAAACCTCTTATTTTGCTTGGTGTGATATTGGATATGTCAGAAATCCTCTTTATATTGATATGTATTTAAGGAACTTTCCTGATATAAGGAAAATGACTGAAGATAAGGTCTATATGTTAAATATTGATTATAATTTTAGTGAAGAGGATTTTAAGAATCCTTATAATGAAAAATACAGATATATATCAAATATAATTGGAGGAGGATTTATAATAGGTAGAGATGAACAATTGAGAAAAATGATAGACCTTTATTATAATGAAATACTTCCAAATTATATTAATAAGAATTTATTTATAGGAAAAGACCAGACCTTATATGTATCATTATATTTATCAAATCCTTCACTCATAAAATTAATAAGAGGTTCTAATGATAATTATACAATTCCTTATTCAGAATTAAAATGGTTCTATTTTCTTAAGTTCTTAAGTTAAATAAAAACTAAAACAATAAATATTCTTTTACTTAAAGATTTTGATATAAAGATAAATAATAATGACAGAAGAAAAGTCTTCCGAATGGTGGAAGCCTAGTCCCAATGGTAAAAAAAGGATAATGTGGTGTGGAACACATCCAATCCAATCTAATGGTTATAGCAGAGTCATGTATTATATAGGCAAATATCTATCTAAATATAAGGATATTGAATTGACTATATATGGATTTCAAAATTTTAATATTCTAGGGGGTCAGGAGGTGTTAAGAGGGGATATTCCTAAAAATGTGATAATTCACGATGCCTATGCAAGTGAAGACCCAAAGAGGTCAGGATTTGGAGAAAAGGAGATAGGAGGTTATATAAAGGAACATCCACAAGACATCATTATTATATTTAATGATGCAATTATTACAACAAGTTTAACTGCAACTATTATAAATGAATGTGGTAATTATCGAAATAAATTCAAATTAATTTCATATATGGATCAGGTATATAGATATCAAAAGAAGGAATATATACAACTATTAAATACATTCTATGATGGTATAATTGCCTTCACTCCTTATTGGAAAGAAGTTGCCTATAAATTAGGAATAAGAAAGACTATGCCTATCTATGTATTTCCTCATGGTTTTGACCATAAATTATATTATCCCATAGACCAGAGAATTGCCAGATTATATTATAATTATGATGACAATGATTTTATGGTATTGAATTTAAATAGAAATCAGCCAAGAAAACGATGGGACACCACAATAATTGCATGGATTGAATTTGTGGAGCGTCATTATAATGTTAATGTTACAAAGAAGATAACTAAGGTTGACTGTAAAATTAATAAACATACATCAAGACCAATTAAATTAGTGATAGGAACAATGGTTGATGGTTATTGGGATTTATCAAATGTAATTGAAAATGAGGTTAAGTTTAGGGATGTTCCATTAGATTATGTTACAAATACAATAATAACAGTTCAAGCACCACAGCAATTATCAGATAGAGACATCAATATCTTATATAATGCCTGTGATGTGGGATTAAATACAGCTGATGGAGAGGGATTTGGATTATGTGGATTTGAGGGATTGGCATTAGGAAAAGCTCAAGTGTCATCATATGTGGGAGGTATGAGAGAATTTTTGAATGAAAATATTGCCTTAATAGTGAAACCTAAGATAAATATGTATTTGGATAATAAATCGACAGGAATTGGGGGAATAGCTGAATTAACAGACCCTCATGATTATGCAGAAGCTTTCTGGAAATATTTCTCAAGTCCCGAGTTAGTTGAGAAACATGGATATAAAGGAAGACAACACATTCTCACTAATTATAAATGGGAGAATATGGTAGATTATCTTTATAATAGAATTTTAGTAAATTTATGATTATGATTATTATTGATTTGTATTAAAAATAAAGAAAAAAGAAAGAAAA
>VFQS010000670.1_pt1 | contig 36204 bp, 34 predicted proteins | sample 3512361 | NCBI WGS metagenome assembly VFQS01 (sample SAMN10412375, study PRJNA504923) | tailings metagenome | isolation source: Relicate 1 Philex TSF3 active mining | place: Philippines
TATGAATATCTTTTTTACCTGTATGAGCTCTAACATGAATAAAATTTATTTTAAAAAGTGCACTTTCCAAATAATAATCAACAGCATCTATAATATCTTTATTCATATATTCTTTTTTTGAAATTTTCCATTTAGGTAACCATTCATTAAAGGTTTTAACACTATATTCTGAATCTGAATATATATTTAATATTTTAATTTGATTTTTATTTTCTTTAATTCTATCTAAATTTAATTTAACACAAATATGAATTGTTTTTAAAATTGCATATAATTCAGCTCTATTATTTGTTATTGGTTCATGTGTATATTCTTTAGATAATGGCTTATGTTCTTTACCAGGAAAATAAATTCCATATCCACACAGTATTAATCTACCTTTTCTTATTAGTGAACCATCAGTATAAGCATTTACTACATCAGCATCCATTTATATAATATTATAATATATTATATTATAATATCATTTTTTATTAACTATTTTTATCAAATATAATTATACCAATATCAATAATAAATTCAAATAATTTTTCTATAATATTATCAGCATTTATATTTTTTTCTAAAATTTTATGCATAATTTGATTATTAATATTATATACAAAATATAGATCAAATACATCATTTGTATTATGAATATTATCAACATTATATTTAATACAAATTGAATAATTATTTACATTATCAGTTATTCTAATTAATGGAATAATTTTATTATTATATTCTAATAATTCATTTTCTTCATAAATGATTGTAAACATACTATATTTATTATTAATACCAAAATTTTCTTTAATTATAACTTCAGGTGCATTTTCACTAGTTTCTCCTATATTTTTAAATATAAAGAATTTATTATTAATTTGAATTTGGTATAATTTAACTTTAGATTGTTCATTTATTAAATCTTCTAAATTAATAAATTCTTCATCCATTTTATAAATATTATTATTATTTATATATTTATATTATATATATATTAAATAAGTAATGTTAGCTTCATCTATTAGTCTATTATTAATTATAATTTTATGTTGTATTTCCTGTTTATCTTGCAAAGATAGCTGTGGTAATTGTTGTGGACTAGGAAATATATTTGGTGATTGTTGTGGTCTAGGAAATATGTTCAAATTACCATTCTAATATTAATTATTATAAAGTATTTTATTGAATGATTTATAAGCATAAAATATATTATTATGATGAATATATTTTATGTTATTTTCAAAACAATATTATTTTAATATGGGAGATATACTTGGATAATACACATATGTGTAAAATATATTTTTATTATAAAAATTAGAAGAATTATGTATTTGTAATTTTAATCAATCATTGTCATTATATCTATTTTCTACAGTTGTTTCTTTGTATTAAATGATATTAAATATATAAACTCTCAATTTTTAAAGGATATCTAACTAAATATTTTCTTTGTTCATTAATTATATCACATAAATCTCCTTTATTTATTTTGACAAGATTATTAATTAATTCTTCTGTTATTTGATGCATTTTAATAAGAATTTTTGCAAATAATCCTAAATCTATTTCATAATTATAACATAGTTCATCTAGAGATTGTTCTTTATTAATCAACCAATCCTTAATAAATAAATAATTATCAGGATAAAATTTCCATTTTGGTAAATTAAGATATTTTTTAAATTTTGTATTAAGAATATTATCAAAATACATAATATCATTTAAATGATTGTAAACTCCATTTTCATTTTCTTTTCCATCATCAATAAACATTGATAATATTGGTAAAATATTGTCAGTATTTGATAATATATATTCATATTGATCTGAAAATATTATAGGATTTATTTCATTAAATAAGATTGCAATTTTACCTTTATCTAATAAAGTATAAATGTTTTTTTCCCTATCATGAGATAAATATTTATTTATTGATAAAAAATCAATTATTTCATCCTTAGTATCAATAAAAGTTTCATATTCAGTTTTTTGATTAACTTTATTAATATCATCTAAAAATTTTTTATATTCAATATTTTCATCTTTTGATAATTTTGATAATAACTTTTTATAATTTTTGTCAATAAATGTCATTCCTGAATTATAAAATTCTATTGCCTGAATTTCACATTCATATAATTTTTTAAATTTTTCGGGCACTTGTAATTTACGATCTTTAATTTGTTTATCAGATTTATAATGTAACATACTATGATTAATTACAGATGTTATATCAGAGGTTGTAATTTTTTTTAAAATAAAATTTGGATCAATATTAAATTTTGATTTTATATTATCTACATTTCCATTTATAATATTATTAAACTCTACCCATGAGATATATCTTTCTCTAATTGGTAAAAATGCATTAGGATAAAACCAAAATATAACATTTCCTACAGTATCAATAAATCTTCTTCCAGCTCTACCTGCCATTTGTTTATATTCTGATACAGTTAAATTTCTCATACAACTATTAGTTGGTTTTGTTAAATTAGTCATTACAACTGTTTTAACTGGAAAATTTAATCCAACTGCGAATGTTTCTGTTGCAAAAACTATTTTTATTAATTTATTTTTAATTAAAAATTCAACAACTTCTCTTATTTTTGGAATTAATCCTGAATGATGATAAGCAATACCTTTACTAATTATTTTTCTTAAATTAATATATTGTGAACAAGATTCATATTCTTTTAAATTTTTATCATAAAAATTTAATATTTCTTGATGTTCATTATAATCTGTATAAGATGAAGTTACCATTTCTGCAAATTCCATACATTTCTTTTTTGACAAAACAAAAATTATAGCAGGGATACCTAATTTTTCATCATCTGATAATTTATTACATAATTTATTTAATTCATTTGCTACAGAATAACCTTTATCATATAATTTATTCCAACTTTTTACAACATTAATATAATTATTTTCATTAGCAAATTCTAATTCGTTGTCACCATTAATAAAATATTCAATTAATGGTACAGGTCTTTCAGTTTTTATTACTTTTTTAAAAACTTTACCTTCTTTTATAGAATTTAACCATTCTAATAATGTATCTATATTTCCAATTGTTGCAGATAATAAAACTAATAAACAATCTTCCATTTGTAAACTTGATGTAATAATACATTTTTCCCATACATGTCCACGATCGTCGTCATTTATATAATGTACTTCATCAAAAATAATACATTTTGGTTCAACTTTAAGAATATCTTTTTCTTTTATAACTATCATATTATAAAGAACTTCAGTTGTCATAATTACTAAATCAGCATCTGAATTAATATTAATATCACCTGTCATTAAACCTACTGATAATTCTGGATATTTTTTATTCATATCTGCATATTTTTCATTACACAATGATTTTATTGGACAAGTATAAATAATTTTTCCATTTTGATCATTCGCTTTAATTTTTTTTATAGCATATTCAGCTATTGCGGTTTTTCCTGATCCAGTAGGTGCAGATACTAATACATTAATATTTTTTTCAATATAATTACATGCTGATGATTGAAACTCATCCAATATTAATCCTTGAAATTCCATAATTATATATAATATAATTAACTAGTAAATATTATATCAATTTTTTTTATATAATATAAATATAAGTAATGAATAATATAAAACCATATTTTTGGGGACCACATTTTTGGGAAACATTATTTAGTATCTGTGCACTTTATCCAGACAATCCTAATAAAAATTTTATTAATTCTACTAAAATGTATATGATTTCTTTAAAAGAATTATTACCATGTATGTCATGTAGAAAATCATATGAGAAATTTACATCTGAAATAGATACAAACATTTACAATGATTTAAATTTTTCTAGTAAAGAAAATTTTTGTAAATTAATTTATTTATTAAGAAACAAGGTTAATGATAAATTAGGTCTTGAATATAATATAACTTTAGACTATTTTATGAAAAAACTAGAACAAAGAGTTTGTTCATCTAAACATGATATGGATAGTTATGCTAATAATGTTAGCGATGCACCATTTATTCAAGAAGAATTAAAAAATTTAGTTTATGATTATTTAAAAAAAAATAATATTAATAAAGAATTTAAAATAGAACACACAAAAAATATTATAAAAAAAATCTTAGAATTTATAAAAAAACCAGTTTTTGAAGAAAATAATAAACTTTTTAAATTTTGGATTAAACGAAATACACAATGTTATAATATTATTAAAAAAATTTATAATAATATGGCTATTGGTAATTATGATATAATTAAATCATTTTATAAAGATAATGGTTTACATATTAAATTATTTTTAATGGGTTGTACAATTATTCCATCTTATGATTTAAAAAAAATTCTTACTAATTAAGTTATTAATTTATTTTTTCTTACAAATCTTTTTAAATTGTTTGGATGTGAGTTATTTTTATATGATTTTAAATTATTATTAACTAAGACTAATTTTGTCATACTATCTGCTACACGATGTGTTTGCCATTCTACTTTATCAATAGGACAAATTTTATTTCCAGCATTTAACCATTTTGTCATACAATCAGAATGATAACAGTGACCACATTTCCCTATGATAATTTCTTGAGAGTTTTGTAATTTACTATTATCAGTAATTTGATCATAACTAGGATCATATAAACTTCTTTTACAAATTATGCAATCCTTTTCATTTTTAGATTCTTCATCTGCATATTTTTTAATTTCAAAATCTGGTTTATAGTAATAATAACCACATATATCTAATTTAATTACTTCCATTGAATTATAATATATTAATTGTATAATTAATATAAATCAATTTTTTTATAGTGGTAAACATCTTGGTTGTCCTTTATAACTAGTTCTATAGGATGATAACCATTCTCCAGTTACATTATCTTTATATTGTAAAAAATTATTTTCTGAAATATTTCCTGGCATAGTTATTTTAATCAAATAAATATTTAAAGATTTATTTTTATATAACCAAAATGGTATCATATTTGGTATATTACTAAGCATATAAGAAGGTGTAGTATCATTATAATATAATTTAGGATTTATTGGTTTAATACTTTTTAAGAAACTTACTCTATAATCTTTAAATCGTGTAACCCAATAAAAAATATTTGTATCATCATTACGATATTTTTCAATATAATTAAAAGAAACAGGTTTATATTTTTTATTTGATCTTAATTCAACTAATAATTCCAACATTAATAATTTATTTTTACAATTATCCTTGACAAAATTGATTATTTCAATTCTTATTTGAGGATCATTAATTATTTCATGTAATTTACAAATATATTTTAAAAATAATTTTTCCCATTTTTTTTTATAATTTAAATATTTATTTAATTTAGTTTTTTCTTTTTCTTGATTTTTTATATATTCATTATAATAATCAATATAATCATAATAATCTTTTTTATGTAATTTTATTAATTCAATTAATGTTTTTTCTTTATACTCATTTTTATTATTATTAACAGAACGAATTTTCTCATCAAAAATTATTTCTAATTGATTTTTTATAAAATCAATTAAAAGTTCACCATCATATGGAATTCCATGAACTATACCATCATCATTAACACCTAAATAAAATTCTCCATATTTTAAATTTGATTTTGGATTACTAAATGATGCTATATATTTGGGTAAAAATGTATTAAGATATCTTATAATTGTTCCATTAACAATATTATTATATATCCATAATCCACTTTTTAAATTTTCAACTTTATCTTTGTTATCAATATCAGTAGGTATAAAACATACTATTTTATATTCACGTTCTTCATTTTCAACACCTAAATTTTGTTGATAATACATCTTAAATATTAATTCATTATTTATTAATATTAATTTCAATTTTTATAAAAATTTTTAATTTATTAATATTGTATTAAATATTATAACTTTGAAAAGTGAAGATTTAATTTATTAATAGAGTTAGTAAATATACTATTTTTACCAGCTGGTAATAATTTTTCCCATTTATTAACAGTTTTTAAAATATTTTCTTTTTGATATTTAAAATATTCATTTATTAATTCTTTAAATTCTGGATAGCTATTTTTATCTAATAGATCTATCATTGCATGATCTATGGTATATTGATAAATATTATGATTATAAGCTTTAGATCTATTCATTCCATCTTGTGTTCCTATAGATTTTTCATGACCAGGTTCATTAAAATATGGTTCATCAATCATAATTTGAGATTGAATTGATAATAATAATTGATAAAATGTTGATGTATCCGCGTTCCAACTTTCTCCCTTATCACCCTTCCATGTACCTAATAAACTTAGACAAACCTTACCACTATCATATAAATTTGGATTAAATCTTTTACCTCCTGTATTAGAAAGTTTAACATAAGGAGGTTTATTTGGATAATCACTTGGTATTGTCATATTAAATATAAATAATCCTAATTCATATGGAGTGTCTTTAGGGCCGGAAATAATAAATCTCATATTATTTATACTATTTTTTTCAACAATAAAAAATATTGATGCATCTTCTGATATAGTAATTGAATTTTTTAATATTTTAAATTCTTTTTGTAATTTATTTATTTGTAAATTATTAATAGTTTTAACTTTATTTTCATTTTCAATAAAAGTTAAATTTTGTAATTGACTATCAAAAAATCTAAATTTATATTGATTAAACTTCTCTTCATATTGACTTATATTGTTTTTAGGTAATATGACTTGTTGATTATTTAATATTAATTCTAAATTTGGATTTGATTTATTATTATCTTCTAAAAAATCTTTTACTGATTTTATAATTTTAACATAACTTAAACAATAATTACTAAATTTTATTATAAATTTACAAATATTTTGAACATTCTCAAGTTCAACCTCATCATCTGCTAAATAAGAAGCAAATAATTCCATTAATGATGGTAAATATTTTTCAATATCTTTATTTATATCTGTATCAGTATTACAAACATTTAGTAACATACACATTTTTTCATTAATATTTTTTCTTTTTATTTTTAAACTTTCAATATAATCATCTATATTCCATTTTGTTGAATTTGAATGACCATATCCTGTTCCTTTTTTCCAATGTTGATTATTATTATTATTATTATTATTATTTATTTCATTATTTAATAAATCCTTATCAAAAAGTTCTAATAATTTATTATCTGCAATATTTTGTGTTTTTATACTAAATAAATATTCAAGATCGTTAATAATTGAACTTAATTTAGTTTCTTTAATACTTTCTATTTCAGCATATTTATTAATCATATTATAAATATTACAAATTGTTTCATAAAATGAATACTTTATTGACCAATTATCTTTATTTGCAAATGGTTTTAATTTAACAATTGAATTTAATAAATTATATTTAAAAACAGTGGTTGATGATAATGAAATTGATGGTGATTCTAGCATAATTTTTTCTGGATTTATTTTCATTTCAACTAGTACACAAATATTTTTATCGATATTAAAATTTGTTAATTTAATCTTAACATCAAATAAAGTATTTAATTCAACTAGATAGTTTTTATCTTTATTTATTTTAATTAACTGATCACCTAACATTTCTAAACACGAGTAATATGAAAATATACCATTCATTTTATCATTTTTTTTTAATTTTTCTTCTTTTTTAAATTTTTCAATTAAATTAATTAGACTTTCCTCATCTTTAAAATTAATATTTTTGTCAATATCTTCTTTTTCTAATAACAATCTTTTTTTATTAATATAAATATTTAAATCATATATAATATCTATAAAATCTTCGTATGTTTCTATATTTAAATTAATTTTTTCTATTTTTTTACACATTTCATCAAATAATTTATTTAATTTAATATTATTCGTATTAATTAAATTTATTAATATTGGTTTAGTATTTTCAAGAATAATCTCGATGGTAAATATTTTGTTTTCAAAAAAACAATTAAATGTTATAATATTTTCATTCAATTTAAAAGATGAAAAATTATTACATTTACCAATTATGAAAGATTTAAACTCATCTTTATTACAATTTTTATAATTATATTGTGTATAAGATTGCATAATATATATAATAATATAAAATTTTTATATATAGATTAATTATCAATTTTTTAAAAAAATTTTATATATAGTATAATATATATAATGCCAAAAGTTAATTCTAAAAATCAAAGAGGTGGTAATACATTATGCCAATTCGAAATTAAACCAGGTTTCAATTCTCCATTTGCAAAATTTTTATCTCTTGCTTCAGGACTTAATGTTGACGGAACTGCCAGAAGTGGTGCTATAGAACAATCAGTTAGAGATGAAGTTATCCGTGCATTAGTAGCAGAAATAGGCGAAGGAAAAGCGTTAGTTGCAGGTACTAAATTACAACCTGTAGGAGAAGGAGCCGGAGCAGCAGCACCAGGAGCAGGAGCAGCTGCTGCTGCTGTTACTTATTTTCCTACAGGGGAAGCATACCCAGCTTCATTTGGTACTGCATTAGAGAGCTTTTTTGATCGTACTACAGGAACTTTACGCGATGATGCTCCTAGAACTGCTGAAGCACTAAATGCATTACTTGATCGTCTTAGTAGTTCCAAATTAAGTGCTTCAGGAGCAACTGAAAGTGAAGCACCTGTTGTTTTACCTGGTGGTGCCAAAATGATCGGTGGTAGACGTAAAGCACCTAAGAAATCATCTAAAAAAGCAAGCTCAAAGAAATCATCTAAAAAAGCATCTGCAAAGAAATCCTCTAAGAAAACATCTGCTAAAATGGTTGGGGGCGCTAAGAAAAAATCCTCCAAAAAAGCATCTGCAAAGAAATCCTCCAAAAAAGCATCTGCAAAGAAATCCTCTAAGAAAACATCTGCAAAGAAATCTTCTAAGAAAACATCTGTTAAAATGGTTGGTGGTGCAAAGAAAAAAGCAGGTTCTAAAAAAGCAGGTTCAAAAAAAGCAGGTTCTAAAAAAGCAGGTTCTAAAAAAGGATCAGCTAAAATGATGGGTGGTGCTAAGAGAAAAGCAGGTTCTAAAAAAGCAGGTTCTAAAAAAGCAGGTTCTAAAAAAGCAGGTTCTAAAAGACGTTCTAATAAAAACTAAATATACAATCTAAATAATTTATATAATTAATTAATATATAAATTATATTTTCTTTTTAAATAATATATAATGAGTAAAGTTTCTGATCAAGATATAATAGATAAATTTAATATTTATCAATTTTATACAAGAAAACCAATTCTATCAATTTATATTCTTTGGGGAAGAAATAATTATGAAAAAGAAAAAGTAAAACAATTTAATATAGACAATGGTATTAATTTTTCAAAACTTAACGACATAAATACTTTACATGAAACTGTAGAAAAACTATCTGATGATCAGTATTTAAAAGATGTAGATTTTACTACATGTTATGATAATACTGTAAAAAATGAAGTATTAAGAGAGAATGTTATAATTAAATGGGTTTTAAGCTTATTAAATACTGACGAACGCCCAATAAAATTTCCTAACACTAATTATAAATCTAATTTTGATATTTGTACATTTTTAATGGAAAAAAAATTAGAAGATCCGTGTATAACTGATGAAGATAAACAAAAAATAAGAGATAATCCTTTGATATTAAAATTTTATAAAAGAAATGATATAAAAAAAATAAAATCTGAAATTAGTAAAATAGATGTATTTGAAGATGAAATAGATATATTTTCAGAAATATTTGATGCAATAAAGGGAGGAGGTTTATTTTTTGAAAAACCTGATGAGAATGATGAAAAATGTTATGATTTTTGGAATGATATTGAATCTAAAATATTATCTTTAGATAATTTATCTAGAGAAGATGCATATAAATTCTTAAGAAATCAATTAAATCTTCAAGAATTAAAAAAAATTCTTGAATGTAAAAAAAAGGATATAAAAGATTATGATCCTGGCGATAATGATGATAATGATTATTATAATTCAAAACTTGTAACTGTACCTGAATTTGTTCCAGAAGTAAAACAAGTTGATCTATCCCCTGAAACCTTAGCTGTGTTATTAAAATATAAATGTGATAATGAAATAAAAAAAGAAACTTCAAAATGTAATTTTAAAAATTTAATTAGAAATGATAAATTAATTCAAAAAATTAATTTATATATTCAATTATTTGATTTAATAAATGATCAAGAAAATATTGATAAATTAATTTTATTACTTGAAAAATATAATCAACAAAAAAAAGAAATTTTATCCTCTATTTGTGGTGAATTTAAGGTAAATGGAGAACTAAATGAATTAGGTAAATGTATTTATAATTTTTATGCGATTGGTAAAAAACAAGACCCAGAACAAAAATCAATAACAAATCCCAAACCACGAGATTGGTTAGAACCTGGTTCACGTACTGAAGATCAGAAAGGTATCAAAAACCCTGGTAATACATGCTATATGAATGCATTATTGCAGGCTATAAATGCTACGGATTATTTGTATAGAGATATATTATACGGTATACATGAATCAGGAATATTATTACCAATAACTAGAACTTTTGATGATGCTTTACGTAATCTAAGAAAAAGTAAAGATGTATTAGATCTAAAAGATACATTTTGTACAGCGGTCTGGAATTATAAATCAATAAATGATAGAGGTGAATATCATAACCCTTTTATAATGTTTGAACAAAATGATAGTGGAGAATTATTATCAGTTATATTAAATAAAATCGCGATACAGTTAAAATCTAAAGGTATCGAAACACGGCTTAGTAATAGTCCAATATTTTACTTACCTGATATCAAAAAAGAAAAAATAACTTTAGAAAATAATTCTTTACAAGAATATATTGATAAAACAATCAAAGCTAAAATTGATTGGAAGAATAGTATACGTGAAAACCTATTGAAAGATTTGGAAAAATGGCGTGATGCTAAAGAAAGTAGTAATACTAAAAAATATCAATCAACAAATGAGGTGTCGGTAAATTATGTATGTGATGAAGTATTAGAAATAGTTAAAAAATATGAATCAAATTTAACTGAATTAAGAGAAGAATTACTTAGAATGTCTGAAATTAATGATCGTAAAATTAATAGTTTTAACTATAGTACTGGTAAACAACCAGTTGAAGCAATGGAAAAAAAAATATCAATAACAAATGCACTAAAAGCAATTTCAAATGGTAATATTGATAAATTAAATAATCAAGTATATTTATCTGAAGATTATTTATCACCAAGTATTATGGCATTAGATGGAAAGGCTTTAGATGATGAAATAGAAGAAAAAAAAAAACCTATTGAGGAAAAAAATTTAAGTTTAGAAGAGAAATTATTAAAATATGAAGATCAACCTTATATAATATTAGTAAATGAATATAAACAACTAACTACTGATAATTGTCAAGTTGAAATACATAAAAAAATGTTTGAACTCAAGTCTGTGGCAGTTAAAGTTGGACCTGTAGATGGAGGACATTGGTACACTATTACTAAATATGGTTATTTTAGTGATACTTCATTTGATTATGGAAATTCACATTTTAAGAGCTTTTGTGAAAAAGGAATTGAAAATGCTAGATTTTTATATTTTTTTGAAAAAAAACAAGATGGTGGAAATAAAAACAATAAATATTATTCTAAATATTTAAAATATAAAAATAAATATTTAGAATTATCAAAATAAAAAAAAGTAAATATTAATAAAAAATTTATTTTTCTATAAAATAGGAAATTATATTTTTAACTTCATCTACATTCATTAATGTTCCTTGATTAATTTTAATTATAGATGCTAATTCGTTATTTAGAATAAAATAATGACCAATTACTAATTTATTATTTATTAAATACTTTAAAAATAATTCTTCTAATTCTTTAAAAGTTATTAATTTCCTTTTATAGTCTAATAATTTTCTAATTTTATTTCGAATATTATAATTATATTCTAAATCTATTTCAAAATCTCTTTTATCAATACTTACTAATGAATTTGGATCTATATCTATTTTAGTTTCTATTTTTATTTCTTTTTTTATATCAGAATCATAATTTTTCATTAATATATCCAAAGCTTCTATACCATGTGCTTCTTGGAATGAATTTAAACAATTAATATCAGGTTTTATACCACAATCATTTATTAAATATTTTATAACTTTACCATTTTTTTTAACAGAACAAGCATTTTCCAGACAAATTTTATTTAGAATACCACCTTTTTCTTTAAATAGTTTAATTCTATCCAAATTATTTGATTTATTACATTCTAACATAAGAACTTTATTGCTTGGTATGCAATCAAATTCATATGGATAATAATTTATTTCGGCACATTTTTCTAAAATATCATTATCAATATCAATATTATGTTTTTGAATATTATTTACATAACATCCTTTATTTAATAATTCAATAACTAATTCTTTTGTTATTTTAAATCCATACAAAATAAATATATCAATAATTTCTGCAGTTTGTTTATTATTACAAGAACCGTAATTTTCTCTAAAATAATTTTGATTAATTAATAAATGTAGTAATTCTTTGGTTAATAAATTTTCTTGTGTATCTTCTAATATAGTTATAATTAATTCTTTATTAAAAGTTTTAATACTTTTTTCGATTAATATTTTTTTTAAAGAAACATCATAATTTAGTTTTGATATAATATTATATATTAATTTAATAATTTGTGGTTTATTTATAAAGTTTTCTATAATACTAACCAACATTTTATTATCAAGTAAATTTTTATTATTATTAATAAATTTACAGAAACTATCTACACACTTGTCATTAATCATTTTTAAAGAATTTATTATATCATTAAATATTTTAATTGACATATTTTCTATTGCATAATTTAATATATTATTTTTGGAATGATTTATACAAATAGATATAAAAGAAATTGAAGATCCATACTGACCTTTAATATTTTTTTCAAGTAATAATTTATCACAATAATCTTTATCTAATTTTGTTTGATTAATTATTATATTTAAACCATTTTTATCATCAACAAATTGACAATACTTGGCAAAATATATAGGATCAATAATTATATCTTTAATATTTATTTTTTCTATAAATGAAACTAATTTTTGATAATTTTTATTGTAATAAGATGATAAACATGAATAAGAATAATTAGTTTGTTGAAAAATTAATTCAAAAAATATTTTGATATTTGATAAATCTATTAATTCATTTTCAATTAGTGATTTTTCAAAATTATTAACCATATTAGTACAAATATTATGATTACTATCACAGTTTTTTACATTTCTCATATTATACATCATATAATATTATAAATTAATATTTTTCTAAATATTAATCAATTTTTATAAAAAAAATTATAAATCATTCCAATCTATTTCTTCATCTTCATTCTCAATTTTTTGAGCAGCTCTTATATCTTTTTCTTTACGATGAGAAACTTCTAATTTTTGTGGTTCTACTTTTATTTGTTTTTCTTCATCTCCATCTTCATTTTCATTTTCACTATCAGAAAGTGGCATATCAAATCTTCTATTTTGCGTAAGATTAATTTCATCAAATTCGTTAAATTCATCATCAGAAACAACAAATTCAATATCATCTTTAAATTGAGTAGTATCATTTTTTTTTAAAATACTTATAATGTCATAAGGTGGATTACCTAATGATAAAATATCACAATTCTTTTGATCTTGTTCAAAATCTCTTAAAGAGATAACAATAAAAGTTCCATTAGATAATCTAGGACCCTTACGCATATGTCCAGAAAGTCTACCAATTCTTGTTACTCCATCTGAACATATTACTCTAAATCTACTATCACCTTGAGCATTTATAATTTGCGCGAACATCTGTCCTTGTTCTAGTTTATCAACTGGATTAAATTTTGTTGATACACTTCTACTTTGTTTTTTTTGTTTATTACCCCCTGAAACATTTTTTACCATTTAATAATAATTCTATTTATATAATATAATTTTATATAATAATAATATTTCAATTTTTATAAAATTATAAATTTGAAGATTGAATTAGTACTGATTTTTTATCTTCAGTTTCCTCGATTACTTGAACTGGTTGTTTAGTAGGTGTATCATGAGATAAATAATTAAAAGAAAAAAATTTTTTATAAATTTCAGGATAATTTTTTTTATTATATTCATCACTTTCAATTGAAAATTTCTTTCTTTCTTCCTCAGTTTTTAAAATATGTGATATACCAGTAGTGTCATCATTACAAAATACAGAATAAAATCCAATTAAAATTGATTTGATATTCCAGGCAGAACTCCATTCATCCTTATGATAACCAGAATTAGTTAAACATATATTTTTATTAATTTCAAAACGACCACTTGGGGTTAACATTTCATAAGATGGAGGTTCAGCTGGATATTTTTTACTATGAGTAATTTTTCCAATATATTTACCATTATAATAATGAGTATCTTTTTGACCATAGATAATAAAATACCACACTAGAGGATTATTTTCATCTGGATAGGCTGTGGCATAATGTAGTGGTTCATTCTTTAGTAATTTCATCTCATTATCAAATCTTTTTTTTTGAATTATGGTAGCCATTTATATTAATAATAATATATATATAAATTAATTAAATCAATTTTTTATAATTATATATAATAAAAAGTTGAAATTAAAACAATATAAACACAAATTTATTATTATAATTATATACAAGCCAATATGGAAAATACTGAAACCAAACCTAAGAATGTTACTTGCTATATAAAATATGATTATAAAAATGATAATAATGAAGAAGTAAATAAAATCTTTGCAAATTTACAAGAATTAAAGTCAAAATATCATTTAAAATTTAGTAATCATCCAGATTGTGGTATTACTATGTTAATTTTTTCACGTGATAATTTTAATGAATTTAAGGAAAAACTTAATTTTAGTGTTTCTAAATATACATCAGTAACAAAATATTCATGTGATCAAGAAACAGCAGATAAATTAAAAACTCAAAAAGATTCTTTTCTTAGATTACATTATGAAGATGGTCTACTATTATTTACATCAAGAACACCACTTAATGTTCATAAAAAATTAGTTAAACGTATTTTTAAGGATTCAGAAGTAGAGTTTAATAAAGCAAATTTAGTATTAGGTAATGAAAATAATCAACAATCTAATCAACAATCCAATCAACAACCTAATAATGATGGATTTACTACAGTAACTAGACAAAGAAAACCAAAACCAAAATTTGAAAACCAAGAACAAGGATCATTCAGAGGAAATGCTGCAGTTAGAGGAAAACCTCTAACAAGAGGTAGAGGCAGAGGTCGTAGTTTTCAGAATGATGTAGCAAATCAGTAAATAAATTTTTTTAAAGAATAATATAAATAAAAATTGATATTTTTATTTATAACTAATTATAATAATAATTATTAATATGAATAAAATAGGAAGACTTCGTTTATCATCACGTGATAATTTTAAAGTAGATTTAAAAAGTGCAAAAAGATGTAATATTTTAAGTTCAAAAGAAGATGATTTATTAATAATAACAAATAAGGAATTTTCTAATAGTGATATATACATAGATATTGATACTTCAACTAATACCATTAAACGAACATTAGGGACTATAGGAAATAAAGAAGATGATATTAATATTTATTATCATCTTTATACATTAGATTGGATGTCGAATAAAAAATATCGTGAATTAGGATTAAAATTAAATTTAGATTTTGATTGTGAAAAAAACAGATCAATTTATAATAATCAAGTAATTACAATAGATCCAAAATTTTCAGTTGATTTAGATGATGGATTTACAATAACTGAAGATAATAATAATTATATAATAGATATTCATATAGCAGATCCAACTTCATATTTTGATTTTAAAAATCCAATTATAACTGAATTTATTAATGAGTTAAAAAAAAGATTATGTACTTGTTATATACCATTTGAAAATAAAATTAATCACTTATTACCAGAAAATTTTATGAAATGTGTTACTCTTATATCAGATGATTGTGATAAAAGAGCGATTACATTTAGAACTATATTAAATAAAAATGATAACACCTATAATGTGGAAATATTCTCTAGCTTATTAAAAAATATTAAAAATTATACATATGAAGATTATGATACACAAGTTTTACAAATTGATAATCATATTAAACAAAAATATATTATAATATGTAATAAATTATTAGAAATTATGAATTGTAAAATAGATTTTGATATTAATGATTTATGTCATAAATTTATTGAAGTATTTATGATATGGGTAAATTATATTTCTGGAAATAAATATTCTAATTTTATTATAAGAACACAAGAAAAATTAGATACTGAAATTGATTTTTCATCTATACCTAATATTTTAAGAAGTTTACTTAATTTTTCTGCAAATTATCAATTTAAAGATGGAGATTTACAAAAAAATTATCATTATTCACTAAATCTCTATAATTATAGTCATGTTTCATCTCCTATGAGAAGATTTATTGATATGTATAATCACCTTATAATACATAATTATAATGATAATGAATTACAAATATTATTAGAAAAAGATAATATTAATGTAATATGTGATAAATTAAAAATTCAAAAAAGAATTGCAAATGCATATGAATTAATTAAATTACTAAAGATAAATAATGAGTTTAAAGCATGTGTTCTTGAAATAAAAAATCATGATACAGATCTTGTTTTATTAGGAATATTTAATGAAGAATTTAATATAAAAAAAATAATCTTAACAAAACTCCCTATTAAATTAGATTGTGATACTAAACTAAAATTATTTGATATATTTGATATTAAATTAAATTATAATTCAACACTATTTAAAAATCATATTTTTCCTTTTTCTATTACAATAAAATAACTTATTTTCTTAAATAATTATATAGATGAATTATCGTTTAAAATATTTAAAATATAAAAAAAAATATCAAAATTTAAAAGGTGGAGCGCCTAGATATCGTTTATATTTAACTTTAGATGACAATGCTACACCAGGTGTAGAATGGGGTGGACGACATATAACTATACTTGGTTCTCATCCGGCTAATACATATGAAAAATTAAGATCCATTGCTGCAAATTTTAATGATGGAGTAGCTAGATGGACCCTTAAAAAAGGAAGAACAAATGAATCTAATTTGAGAAAAACTACTTTGGGTAAGCAACATGTATTAGCTTTTGATAGCGATTTATTGAACAGATTTTCACAAGTATTACATGGTAATGGATTTATGAATATTAAAGGTCCACGTTTTTCAGGTCAACCATGGCATATTTCAGTAACTAAACAAGAAGCTGATAGCACCATGGAATTTTTTCTATCAGAATTTAGATTTTGGCATTTAACAATATGTAGAGAAAATGATGATGGAACTTATACATGGGAAAGAGTTAGAGAAAGAAGAATTGGTTTTGATTTCGATGGTGTTATTCATACAGAAGTAAATAGTGATCCTAATTCTAGGAGCCCACTTAATAAAAAAAAAAGAAATAATACATGTTTTCAACAAATAATTAATATTATAAGACAACAAGCATATTTAGGTTTTATAATATATATAATTACAGCAAGAAGTGAAAAATCTCATGATATAATTCGTGATAACTTGAGATTTTGTGGAATAGAAGATTGGATGATAAGAGATGAAAATATTCATAAAACAGCATCTAAAATATCTAAGGCAGATTTAGCTATGAGATTAGGATTAGAAGAATTTTATGATGATAGTCAAGAAAATATTATAGATTTTCAAAGTAAACAACATATTATACATTCTCCATTTGAATTATTTAAAACTTTTCCAGAAAATGGAAGAATACAAAGTATATTTAGAAAATAATATTTAGTAATTATAATTATTTTTTTTTTAAAATTATTATTAAAAATATTATTACCATAAATAACGATACCATAATTAAATTATTTTTAATTTCATTATAAATAACCATATTATTCCAGTAATCTTTGCATCTAGTATTTTTAAAATCATATCCTAATTTTTTAATTAAATAATCAAAACTAATACACCCAGGGCCTGAAATAAACGATGGACTTATTTTTGTATTATTACAAATTATTTTTCCAGAATTTTCATCATAATGGTAATCTAATAAATTATCTACACTATCTAATATCTTATTAAAAGTTATCAAATTTATAAAATTTATAGTATCATGATCTAAAATATAATATATTAATGATTTATTATTTGCATTTGCAAATATTATACTATTCATGTCTAAAGCAATTTTTTTATCAAAATAATTTTTATTTTTTAAATAAAATTCATTAATTATTTTTTGATCATCTAATTTTTTGTCATTTCCATAATTTTCAATTATTATACCAAAAAGTTCTTTAATTTCTGCAATTCTACCCATGTAAGAACCTCCATTTATTAATATATCTTCACTACCAAAAAATAATTTACCAAACAAATTTCTACTTAAATCAACACCCCAAACTATAGGCTTATTAAAACTTTTATATTTATCTAAAATTGTATTTTCATTATCGATTACTAAAGTATCAAATCCATCAATAAATACACAAATATCATTATCATCTTCTAAACTATTTAAATAATCATAGTAATCTAATGTTCTTTGAAAAAAACCTTCCCACTTTTTATTCATTCCTAAGATTACTAAATTTAAATTTAATTCTTCACATTGTTTTATTAATATTGACATATAACCATCGATATGTGTTGCATAAGTTATAATTAACATACAATATTATATTATAATGTTATATTAAAATTTATATATAATTATTTTAAAAAAATTAAATAAGCATATATTATCTTAATTATTCATATGATAATATATAAAAAAATTTAAATCAATTTTATAAAATCACTTTCTAATGGTTTAATTGGACATTTAAATGTTAAAGATATCAAATTTTGAACATCCTTTTCATATTTTGTAACTAAATTTATACTCAAACCTTTTTTACCATAACGACCGGTTCTACCAATTCTATGAATATAAGTTTGTATATTGTCTGCTTTTGGCATATCGTAATTTATTACTAATGATAATTGCTGTATATCTATACCTCTGCATAAAAGATCAGTAGAAATTAAACATTTTGCATTTCCCTGCTTAAATTTTCTAACTATTTCTGTAATTTCCAATTTATTTTGACTACCATTAATTGTCATAACAGAATAATTTTCTTTTTCTAATTCTTGTTTTAACCATTCTGCACGTTTTTTACTATTTACATATACAATAAATTGTTGAATTTGTAAAGTTGCTAACATATCCATTAATACATCTAATTTTTGTTCTTCTCGAACTATATCTACATATGTTTGTATAATACCATCTAATGTCATTTTTTCCTTTTTAATTAATATTTTAACTGGATTTTTAAGTAAAATATCTGCAAGTGAAACAACTTCATTTGTAAGTGTTGCAGAAAATAATGAAATTTGAATTGTAGTTGGTAATCTTTGAATAATATTTTTTAATTCGTCTTTGAAAGTTCCTGCTAAAAGTTCATCACATTCATCCACAATAAATAATTTTATATTATCAAATAGATAAGAATGTGAATCTAATAAATCTAATAATCTACCAGGGGTAGCTACAATAATTTGTGCAATTTTGTCATCTTCTTTCGCTTTGAAACCTAATTCTTTTAAATTATTACTTCTATCTGTACCACCTACTGTAAATGAAAAAGTTATATTATCAAAAAAACTAACAATTGATTTACCAACCATGTAGGTTTGTTGTGCTAGTACATGGGTTGGTGATAAAATTATAACTTGTGGAGCTCTTATACTCTCATCTATTAATTGAATAGCTGAAATTAAAAAGGCGCCTGTTTTACCTGTTCCAGATTGTGATTGTGCTAAAATCTCTCTTCCATTAAGAATTTGTGGAATTGCTAAACTTTGAATTCTAGATGGTTTTTCAAAACCATATGCATAAATACCTCTTAAAAGATTTTCTTTTAATCCTTCTTCATTACACATATCATCAAAATTATCTTTTTCATCATCAATTACTTCTTTACTTACTTTAATATCATCTTTATCTAATAAATCAGTACCATGACTTTTTACAACATCAAATTTTTTATCTGTATCTTCCTGTGAATAATCGTTATTTTTGTTGTATTTTTTAATACTTTTAAACCTTGGTTTCCCACCATCGTTCCCGTGTCCGTGTCCATAATTAGAGTTATTATTCATTTATAATATTAATTAATATATATTTATATTAAATCAATTTTTTTATATAATTTTTATAAATATTTAATATTTAAAGCATCACAAATCTCCTCCATAAAATCTTCTATTAAAGTGGTTATACATACAATATTTGTATCAATATTTACAGTTGAAATTGTTTTTTTAAAGTAAGGTAATTCAGACAATAATATTTGTTGTTTTATAAATTTAATTTTATGATTATTAAGATATAATAGTATATCTTTTAATAATAACAAAAATGATTTATAATATTCTAAAGTTATTTTATCTATAGAAAAATAACAAAAATTATCAATTATTAATATATTAATTTCGTGATTTTTATCTATAGATGTAAATTTTGTATTATTCATAAGATATATAATAAATATTATTTTATATATATAAATTCAATATTTTTAAAAAAAATATAATACGTTTATTTAAAAAATATTTAGAATATAGATATTAATATATTAAATAATGTTAATTTATAATAATGAAAAATTTATAATACTTTTAACTATTCCTTTTGATGAAATAGATAGTGAAATAGATTATTCATGGGAAACAATGAAATTATTATTTGAGGATATATATAAAGATCTTTTTATAAATGAAAATATTTCATTTTTTATGAAGTATAATTTATTAAAAATATATTTTGTATATTACACAAATTATTTAGAATTTTTAAATCATAAAGATAATATAAATTTAGATGTTGATAAATTTAATGAAAAAATTAAATATTCAGAAGAGATTATAACCAAAATATTTAAAATTTCTGATAATATAATAACAAAAAAAATAATAAAAAATTTAAATCCATTTTTTACCAAAAAAAATAATATAGAAAATACAATTAATTTTATAAAAACTTGTAAACAATATGAAAAAATACAATTAGTAGAAACTAATAGTTATAAAAAAATTTTAAATTTAATTATATATAGATATTTATTAGCTAAAAATAATAAATTAAATAATTATAATGATTATTATTTAAAATTTTTATTAAAAAAAGAGCATTATAGTGGAACATTTTTTAATATAGATGATTTTATAAAAAAAATTCCTAGTTTAAAAAATATATTATCATTAAAAATAAATTTTCAACAAAAAATAAATTTAAACATTAATATTATTGATATAGTTAAATATTTTATAAATAATAATAATAATTATGATTATAATATTGAAGTAATTTCAAATAATTCATTTATTTTATCAAATAAAAAATTAGGTAAAATTATATTTGAAAAATCTGATATTAATGAATTTTGTATTTTTCAATACAATTTAGATTTATATTATATAAATAATAATAAAGAACTTAAAAATTATAATTTTATAAAAAAAGGAAAAAATTTATTTAAAATAAAATATGAAGATAATCAAATTAATAATTTATCAAGTTTATTAAATATATTTTATATACTAACTAAAGCATTTAAATTATTAGAATACCATATTTCTGATTTACATGAATTTATGTTTATTAATCAAATAAATAATTATAATTATTTTACTTTTATTAATTTTTTTAATTTCATTAATTCATTAAATATTTTAAATGATACATCTACACAAAAATTTATTATAGATTTAATAAAATATTTATATATTTATTCATATTATGATTATTATTTTTATAATAATGAAAAACTTATGGATACAATAATAAATAATAACGAAATTAAAAATAAAATATTTTTAGATTTTTGCCATTCAATTAAAGTATTATTTAAATTACCAAATGAATTATTAGTTTATCCACCATTTTTAAATAATTATTTGTATGATAATATTTTATATTACAACTATGAGGAACCTAATTATTTTAAATTTTATGATTTAATTATGGCTATGAAAACAGTTTATAATTGTAATGAAATAAAACAAGAGAATTTTACAAATAATGATATATTACAAATAATTAATAAATCACTTAATATTGAAAATTTAAATTGTAATTTTAATGATGAAGATTGTACAAAAATTAAAAAAAATATTTTTGTTGAATTAAATATTGAAAATTCTGAAAATTATTTATTAGAAACTGATAACTAATAAAAATTGATTTAATTATATTATAATTTATATTAATTATAATGTCTAATTTAAATATTTATAATGATAAATTTTCCTTATTTACTGATATTATTTCATATAATGAACAGGATATAATATATTCAAAAGAATATAATTTACCTATTTCTAATAAATATTTTATTTTTATTTTAGATCCTAACAATAAAGAAATACAAAATTATTATAATAAATTATTTAATAATTATGACAATGAAATTTTAAAAGATAAAATTAAAATTAATTTTGATGAAGATCAAGTTTATAATTATAATATTTTAAAAAATAACTTTAAGGATTTTGATATACAATTCAAAAACATTTATAATAATATTAATGAGTCTAATGCTGATTTATGTCTTGTCATAGATATTGGATTTATACTTAATTTTATAGAGTTTTTTGAAAAAAATTCTGATTTAGATAATCATATTATGGATTTTTTAGTATTTAAACTAATTAATAAACTTAATAAAATATTTATTTATGATGAAACAAATAATTTTTCATCAAACTCATTATTATATTTAGATCTATTAAAATGTCTTAAAAATAATCATAACATTAATAATTCTAATATTAAATTTTATACTATTGATGATGAAAAAAATATTAATTATATTAATGATAATTTTGTTACAATTTATAAAAATACAAATAAAATGTATTGGAATATTTTAAATTTAAATTCTAAAATTTTGTATGATGATGAATATGATGACAATGATGATAATAATCAAATTTGTTTAGTTGAAATTGATGACATTGATAGTTTATTAACTACACGAAATTTATGTGACATTTTAAATGGTAATTTATTCAATACAAGATGTAATAAAGAAGTATTAAATCCACTTACTAAAAATAATATTTTTTATATATAATATAAATATCTTTTTGTAAACTTTATATAAAAATTATTTTTTACAAGTACAATTACGTTCATTTATCCATTTCCAACCCTTAGAAATATGTATAGTTTCTTGTTTTATGTATTCTGAAAATTTAATACAAGTAATTGTTCCATCTGCTCGAGAATAATAAAGCATATCAATCTTAATAAACTTAACCTCAGATAGTTCTTTAGTACAATGTTGACATGGTGCACTTTCACATAAACCTCCATTCTTATTAATCCTAATTACTAGAAGATCTGTTTTATTTTTTTTATACCTACCACACCTAACTAAATATTCTAGTTTACGTAATGCATCCATTTCTGCATGTGTCTTAATTTTATTATTACTAAAGCGACACCTCTCAGAGTTTTCTCCGATAGCGATGTTTCCCTTTTCTTGATAAAAGGCACTGTCGTTTACTAGCTAGCTTGTAAACGAAAGCTGCAATATGACTGGAAAAACCAGTCGAGTTGCTTGCCAATCGCTTCCTCGTTAGAAAATTAATAAATGAATTATACCTATCAAGTTCAGGAAATGTATAACCAGTAACTTTCCTAGAACTTCCACTATCTGAACTATTAGTAGAAATATCACTATCACTATCACTATAATAACTATTTGAACTATCTGTATCACTAAAATTCGTCAATTTTCTCGGCGTCCTATTCCTCGATGGATCAAGGTTTTCCTTATTATCAAGAAAAAGCTTTGTAAAATCGCTATTAAATTCAGTTGATTGTTGCATATTGTTCTTCATATGAATATTCATAATTTATATATAATATAATATAATATTATTAAATTCAATTTTTTAACTTATATTATAAAAATCAGTTAAATCACACTCCTTAATATCATTTTCTAGGGCTGAGTGAACAATCTTTATATTTTCTAAATTATTTTTATATTGTTCATTGATTTGTTTTACAAGTTCCTTTGCCCATTTATGAAATCTATTTTTAGCTTTGACATATTTAATTTTCTTATTTAATATTTCATTATATATTTCAATATTTAATTTAAATTCATCAGAAATTTCTATTATTGGAACATAATGTTCTTCATTTAATTGACCTAATCTTACTATCTTTAATTCTATATCTTTTGTATCTTTCCAAACGTTAATTTCATTCACATAACTAGTATTATTATGATAAATTAATATTTTAATTTTATAAATTCTTGATAGTACCATTAAAATTAATTCTGCAGGTAATCGTGACCATGAATATTTAGAATATAAATCAACTAACATCATGTCGTAATTATATTTATATTTTTGTTCATTATTTTTATCAATCACACAATCAATATCATTTGAATTAAAAAATATATTCTCTAAACTTATATTTAAATGAGGGAAAAAGGTATTATCATTCCTACATATAAACATTAAACTTGCTATATTTTTTCTAATTTTTTCAGCATCACCTAATTCTAGTATCTGTAAAGATTCAAATAAACAATTTCCAGCATTATTTGTTAATCTTGGAATACATAAAGAACCATCTTTTATTAAATTTTTTTGTAAATTTTCTAAATCTTTATTAAGATCTTTTTCCATAATGACATCCATCAAATATAACTTTTCTTCAACTGTTAGTTCTCTATTTAAAAATGACTCCCAAGTTTCAATATCACTAGTTTTTGGATAATATAATTCATTACTTATCTCAATGTCAGTATCAGAATTCATTATAATAATTAATTATTTTTATAATATATTATAATCAATTTTTTTAAAAAGTTATCCTCCGATATATTAAATATATATATGTATATATATATATAAATGGTAATAAAAAAAACACAAACAGAAGAAATTTATTTATTACAAAAAGAATTTAACAGAATTATAAATTGTAAAAAATTTACAAAAATACTTAATAAATTTGAAGATCAAATAAATCCTTATAATTATGATATGATAATAAATTATTTATCAAAAAAAATATCTTTTGAAACTTTAACTAATCCAGCTTTTTCTTTTTATTTATCAAATAATAATGGAAAAATTATTGTATCTAATATAAATAATAATTTTTCAAATTATATTGATTATACAAATAATATTAATTTTGCAACTATATCAGAAAAATCTGAATTCTTAAATAATCTAAATAATGTTCAAAAAACAAATGAAACAAATGTTAATTTATTACAAGAACCATTATTAAATGTTATTTTAGCAGGTCAAACTTCCCAAAATTTAATATATTATACTGTACAAAGAAGCCATCCTAAAGAAAAATATATATTAACCGGATTTTTATATGATAATTTTCAAAATCCATAAATTTATATTTATTTAGATAAATTATAAGAATTAAATATAAAAAATATTTCTATTCTTTTATAATATTTATTTCAAATTTATTATTAGAAATTTTTTCTTCTAGTAATTCCAATAAATCTTTAAAATATTTAATTTCATGTACTGTAAGATAATTAATATTTTTAGAATTTAAATCATTCAATAGTATTAAAATATCATTAATATCTAATTTTTTATCAATTATAGTTGGTTTATCTAATATTTCATCTATCTCATCCAAGTTTTTTTTAAAATTGTTGTAATTATTAATAAAATCTTGTTTGTTAGTTTCTGATCCAATTTTATCTAAATTTTTACAAAAATCATTCAAAATTATATTACTCATATAATTATATATATATTTATATTCGTATAATCTTTTTATTTTTTTTATCAATTTTTAATAATTATTTATTTCTATTTTTTTACATTTTCAAATAATTTTTTTAAAAGAGGATCATCATCTAATATTTTTTTAAATTCATCATCTTTTATCGCTATAGAACTAAAATTATTTTTTATAATTTTATTATTAACATTTTTATCAGTAACTGGTGGAATAAAATACTGAATTTCTCTAGAACAATAATTACGGTTTTTTTTATAAATACCAGTTATATAAATAATAATACCGCTTCTACCATTAACAATAAAAGGTATAAAAATAAAATTTAATAAACCATCTGATGCTAAAAGATTTAAAGGATTTGTGGAAAGTGTTCCAGCCAGTAATTTTTCCCCAATTATACTATTTTCATATTGTACAATTTTACTAAATGGATCTGTTGTTTCAGTAATAGTTAAAGTTGATTTAAATGGTTTTATAGAAGATTTAAATGTATTACATTTTTTACGAACGACTAAAGCTTGTCCTTCTCCAGTGTGATAAAAACTATTCATGCTAATATATTGTTATATTATATTTTTTTTTATCTTACTCCCAATTACTTTTTAATTTTTAAATATTTCATAATTAATAATTTTATAATTAATGTTAATTTTACCATCATTAAAAATTATTTCTATTTTCTTATTTCTTTTTTCAATATTAGTTTCTGGATCAATAAAATCAGTTATTGAGCTTAATTCAACTTTATTTTTAAAAATTGTTGGTTTTAATTTAGATAATTCATTTAAAAATCTAATTTTACTTCTATTATAATATGAAATTATAGAATTTAAATTATTTTTGTAAATAAGAATTTTATCTTTTAATTCTCTTTCTTCTAAATTTTTTAAAATATTATTATAATTAACATTTTTAAATATTATTTTACTTTCATTAAATTTTTCTATAATTTTATCTAATTCGGATTTAAATTCTTGAATATTTTTTAAATATTCTTTTTGTTTTTCAACTATAAATTTAGCAGCTATACTAGGAGTAGCAAAGAAATAATCACAAACTAAATCTGATAATTGATTATCAATTTGATGACCAACAGCTGATATAGTAATTAGTTTACAATTATGTATTTCTTGTAATAAATTAAAATCAGAAAATCCTATTAAATCTTCATTACTACCACCTCCTCTAGTTATTAGTAATAAATCTAAATTATTAAAATTTTCAAAATATTTAATACCATTAATTACAGAGATGGGACATTGTTTACCTTGTACAATTGCATTTTTAATATAAACATTTCCAATTAAATTATCTATTTTAAAAGTTTGTAAAATATCTTGAATAGCTGCTCCTTCTAAGGAAGATATTATACCTATATTAAAAGGGAAACCTGTAATAGTTTTTTTATTTAACAACCAACCCATACTTGTAATTTTATTTTTTAATTCAATAAAACTATTCATATAATTACCATTGCCAACTTTTTCTAATTTTTTTATATTATAATAAATACTCAAATTTTTCTTTAATACATTTAAAAACCCATTAATTTTAATATTATCACCATCTTTTAGATTTTCATAACATTTATTCCATGATATACAATTTATTTGATAATCACCATTTTTAATAGTAATATATTGATGTTTATCACTCGGTTTTATAGATATAATCTCACCTTTTATTTCTTCAAAGTCTAAATCTTTAATTATATCATATACATAATCAGTAATATTTTTAATACTATTTTCTTCCTTATTACTATTATCTGTCATATCTTATATATATATATTATTCTTTAACAAATTTATTAGATACTCTTGATTTTTCAAAATTTCCTATATCTGCCATATAATTTCTAATTTCATCAATTCTATCATTTGTAAAAGGTGGATAACATAAATCATTTATGTAAATATCAATATTAATTTCTTCTTGACTGATTAATTTAAAAATATTTTTTTTAAAATCATCATCCCATACAAAAGGATTGTATTTTATTACTACTGGACAAATAACTCCATTTGTATAAAAAGCTCCTGTTCTAAATCTAAATAATGTTTCATTATTAGACATACCACCTTCGGGATACATAACTATTCTTTTATTAATATTTAAATATTCTTTTATTTTTTCAACCATATTTGTATCACGTCCTCTTTTAAAAACTAACAATTTACATTTATCAACAAATTTTTTACCTAAATCTGTTTTATTAATAAAATCACTAGCTACAAAACCTGCTTTAAACAAATATAATAATACCACTGAATCTAAATAATTAGTATGATTAGATATTATAACAATATTAGAATTTTCATCTTCTTTATTCTTCCATTTTATTAAGTTATTTTTAAAATATATTGGATTATTTTTAGTATTATCTATTATATTAATTTTAAAATTAAATAATCTGAAAAGATATTCTACACAACTATAAATTTCATCACGCGTTTGGGCTGCCAAAACTTTATTTAAAAGTGAGGTTAATTTAATTATAGATATTGGTAATAAATAATAATTTATAAAACTTGAATTTTCATTTAATCTTACAGATTTAATATCAATTTTATTTTGATAATACTTTGAATTTGATAACTTACTTTCTAATAAAATTTTAGTAAATACTATATCACAAATTGGACAATTTTTTTTATTATTTAATATGTGATTACTAATACATTTTTCATGTATTAAATGATTACATGGTAATAAAATAACAATTTTTTCTTTATTATAAAAATAATTATTACAATGACATACGTAATTTACAATACTATCATCGTGTGATATTTTTTTTTTCATTTTTATAATGTTATTTTTGTTCATAATTAATTATATTAATAATAATATTATAATTTTTAATTTTTAACCTAATTATTATATTTTCCTTATAAATAAATTATTTTTTCTTCTATTTGTAACTAAATTATTAATTGGAAGCCCTTCCTCATCTAATTTTTCTATTTTATGATTATTTAAATTATTATCAATATTATTATCTATTTGTTCTATACCATTTTTAATAATATAATTTTCTATATTTTGTTTTACATCATTTATTCTTGTTGGATTTTGATTTGATATATATACTTTATTTACAGTAGATGCTACTTCCTGTAATTTATTAAAATTATTTTTTTTATTTTCTTCAATAATTCTATTATAATAATCTTTTATTTCTTGATTAGATATTGCTAATTTATTTAAATTTTTATTTATAGTCTTTATTTCTTCTTCTAATATATAAACTTTACTAGATAATGCTGTCATTATTTCTGAGGTATGTTTTAATGCATCTATTAAAATATTTTTATCCATATTTAAATATTTATCATTAATCGAACTATCATCTATTATATTATTCATAAATATATACTAGCTAAATAAATTTATTTTTTAAAATAAACTCTATTCGGTAATTTTAAAAAGTTTTTATATAAAAGAAATTTAATTAATGCTAACAATATTTAATTTAATAAATTATTTAATAGGTTCACCAGTTAATATTACTATCCTAATTATGATTACAATAGCTCTATATTTTTTTATTATAAAAACTTTTTGGTCAAATATTACTGATAATATATTTTATGTAATAATATTAGTTATTTTAATGCTTATAGATTTGACAACAATATATCTTATTTTTTCTTCACCACACGAATGTGAATATATTAAAAAATCTGATAAAAAAACAAAAAAAAAAATTAAAAAAACTAATAAACTTTTAGAAAAAAAAAATAATGAAGAAAAAAAAATAAATGAAGAAATACAAAATAAAAATAAATTATTACAAGAAGAAAATCCCAAAAAAATAGTCAATAATGATATTGATATTTATAATGATAATAAATCTGTTTCATTAAATACTTATTAACATTAACTTTATTATATATTTATATAATAAAACTATTTAATTTATAAAAATTAATTATTATTCAAAAAATCTTCTAATTTCTCTTCTTCAACTTGCTCAACTTGCTCAACTTGCTCAACTTGCTCAGCTTGTTCAGTTGTTTGAACTTGTTGTGGTTGCATTTTTTTAAGATTATCATTATATTTTTTCTGTAATACTGTTTTTGAAAATCTAGCTTCATTTAATTTACCTTGTTTTTCACGAAGTTTTCTTCTTAGTTCTTCTCTATGATAATTCTTTTTTTCTTCTTCTGTCATATTTTTAGTTACATCTTCTTTTTCAACATTAGATTGTGTAACATTTGATAATTTACTTAATAAATTATTTTTATCTTGAGCTGTCATCTTAAGACCTTTGCCTTTTCCTTTTCCTAATGAAGTTTGTCCCAATGCTTTTAACAAATTTTGAATATCATCATTTGATAAATTTGAAGAATTTAATTGATTTAGTAAATCTTGGTTCATTTATTATATAGTAATAATAAATTTATTTATTTAGATTATTTTTTTACTTGAGAAATATTTTTTTTATTTTCAAATAATATTTTATGAACCGATAATTTATCTAAATTAATATTTATTTCATTAAAATTTAGTTTTACATTTTTATAATCTAGTATTCTACTAATTATTTCTATATCTTCGATAGTAGGGTTAGCTTCAAGATTAAATACTTTAATATAATTATTATTCATTATTAATAATAAATATATTTTATTATTAATAAATCAATTTTTATTATAAAATATAAATTAAACAGTAATCGTTTTACCATAATATTGATTATAAGCCTTTGGAATAGTCTCACTTGTTGTTATTCTAAAAATATTGTAAGTATAAGCTGTAGGAGTTGAAGGTGTTAATGCAACAACAAATAACCCACCAATTATAATATTCGAATTATCTTGTGCTGCTATGATTATTGAATAAACAATTCCTGGATCATTTGTTGTTTTAGTAATATAATTATTGTATAATACTCCTGTTATACCACTTCTGACATAAGGAAACCATTCATTTGTAGAATTTTTATAAATTGCAATACTATTACATAAATTACCACCAGCATTCACAAAATATCCACCAACATATAAATATATAACACCTGCTATAGTTAGTGAGCTTATTGTAAATACTTGGGCTTGAGCATATGGAGCATTTACTGCTGCAACACCTGAGACACCAAAAGATCCTACAGTACCTAAAGTAGTGTATGCTAAAGTTGATGTATTATAAAAAACAATATTATTACAATCAGTTGCAGTTTCTAGACTAGTAAATTGTCCTCCTATTGCTATAATAGGTGATGTTGGAGATATTTGATTAATTACATTTATATTTCCAGAAAAAGTACTACTGAGAGTTGTCCAACTATTACTAGTAATATTATAAACAGCTAAAAAAGCATTTCCTCCAGTCTCTGCTGTTGTACCCCCCGCATAAATGAAGTTACCTATTTTTGTTAGTGAATTAAGTTGATAACTTCCAACAGGACCAGTTGTTGTTGTAATAACTTGATTATTTGATAATCTTATTATTGCAAAATTAGATGCATTAGAAGTTCCACCAGAAGAAGTAACACTATTAAATCTTCCAGTTATATATAATAACGTTGGAGCTCTAGTTGTTTGATCAAATATCATATTTGTTACTGAAATATTAGTACCTGCAAATGATAATCCCATACTAAACCAAGATGCATTTTGGAAAAAAGCAATATTATTAGCTACACCACTACTTGTTGTTGTAATTGAAAAGTTACCACATAAATAAGTTTTTTGTGTTGTAAATCCATCCTGTAAAATTTTATTAATTTTATTAACAGTTGGAGTTCCTGGTAATTTTCCATTTAATGTAATAGTAGTTTGTTGATTAATTCTATAATTAAATATAAATCTATATGTTCGGTATGGGTTCCATATTACAGAAGGATTTAAAAAATTTGTTCCTCCAACAAGTAAATAAGTATTTTTATTTGTGTTTCCTATTGCGGTTATTGTACTACTTGGATTTAATGATGCCATATATATATATATATTATATAAATAATTATTTTTATATTGTTCACCAAAATATTTACAAATTATTATTAATATCAATAACTATTTTAAAATTATTATTTAATTTATTATCAAAAATTTTATTAATATATTTTATAACTTTTTTAAATTTAATTTTTTTTACAATATCTAAATATAATTTTTTTAAATTAAAAATGTTAATTTTTTTTATAATAGAATTAATATAATATGAAACTTCTTCATCTAAATTAGAATATTTTTTGGAAAATTCTAATGCTTTACTATTTCTAATTGATAAAAATTTTTCATCATATTTTTTATTATTTTGGTTAAAATCATTTTTAAAATATATATTAAAATTATTAATAGCTTCATATATTTCATCTATTTTAAAATTTGACTGTATAACATAAATAATTAAATAGTTATAATTATTTTTATTTATATAATATTTAGATATACATTTAACTATATATCCTAATTTATCAGTTGTTCTAATTTTATCAAAAAATGGTTCTCCTATTAAATTTGCAATTATATCAAATATTAATTCATATTTAATAATTTTTTTAACATTATTAAAATTAATTTTATCCTCAAAAAAATTTACTTTTATACTTTTAATAGGTAAACAGTAATAAACACAATTATTAATCTCTTTGGGATTAAATTCATCTTTTTTTAATAAATAGGTTTTAATATTATAATTTTTTTCAAAATCAATATTTTCTTTTTTATAAAAAATTTTATTTAAAGATAATAAATCTGCTAAATTAAAAAAATAATTATTAGAAATTTCTAAATTACTATTTAAAATATTAAAACTCCCAACAAATAAAAAATATTCCTTTGAAAATTTTAATAAATCTAAAATCTTATTTTTAAAAAATATAAATTTTAGATCTTTTATATATTCAATTGCTTCATTTGGTTTAAAATTATCATTTATGATAAAATTTAAATATTTAGAATTTAATAAATATGGAGAATTATACTTTACATTTTTATATATTTCTAATAAATCTGATAATACTTTATTAAAATATTTTTCATTTTTTTCACAAAATATTATTGAAGGATCTATTAATTTAATAATTTCATTAATAAATTTTATAATGTAGTAATCTAAACAATAAAAGTTAAAATAAATAAATTCATCATTAAATGAAATATAAAAATTGGACATATAATTTTTCATACCATCTAAATAATAATTTAAAATATTTTCACAAAAATAAATATAAATATTTAATAATAATTTATTTTCTTTTAAAATATATTCATTATTTTTTCTGAAAATTATTACATTTGAAAAAGGTTTTTGATATTTATTTGTATTTAATAAATATATTTCCTTTTGTTCATTTTTAAATAATATTTGAGGAACATTATTTTCATTAAAAATTTTATATAATATATCTGTCTTTATATAAAAATCTTTAATAGATATAATGTTATTAATATCAAACTTAATTTCCTTATCAAAATCTTTAACATTATAATTGGTAATAAAATATTCTGTATTATAATACTTACTTTTTGAATATTCTACATTACTATACTGTAAAGTTTGATTTGTAATAAATTTTATTTTTATTTTTTCTATTTTTTCTTTAAATAATAAATATATATCTTCACTAAAATCTTCTAGTACATAATTTCTTAATAATGCATTTTTTAAATTTCCTCTTATAATATTTTCTATAATTTTTATACCAACGTCCTCTGCAGAGGATTTATTATCGTATAAAGATGCTAATATTTTAATTTTTTTATAATTTTCATATATTTCTCTAAATAATTCCATAGATATTTGAGATAATTTTTCTAAATAATCTTTAAAAATTGATATAATATTATTAAAAGAATTGAGATCATTATTTAATAAAATTATTTTAACATTTAATAATGCTTCAACATCATAAAAATAATCAATTGATGAATGAATATTTTTTGCTAAATCATTTTCTTTTAAATAATAAATAAAAGAATTATAATATTCTGATCCAATTAAATATGAAAATAAATTAACTAATTGATAATCTATATCATTTTTTTCAATACATTCAATAATACAATATATATTTAAAAAATTGTATTCAGATATAGACTTAAAAATGATTAAATTATTATTATTTAAAAAATCTAATTTTTCATTATTAGTTATATCATTAATTTGAAATTTATTTTTATTTATTCTAATTTTAATATCACTGAAATAAGAAACATATAATTTAATCATTTCTTCAATATTTTTTGAGTCAACAATTGTAACATATATATTATCTGTTGTATAATTTATATTGTAAAAATTCATAATATCTTCTTTAGTTATATCTTTTAAACTTTCTAAATTACCAGTTCCAAATTTAGCATATTTAGATTTAGGATTTAAAAATTTTTTAAAAATATCATCCATAATCCAAGTATCTGATAAAATATTTTTTTGATGTTCTGAATCTATAATTTCCATTTCTGATTTAATATATTTCATATCTAATAATGGTTTTCTAAAAAACCAGGATAATAGTTCAATACCTTTTTCTAAATATGTTGTTTCTAATTCCAAATAATAACATGTTATATTATCTGATGTAAAAGCATTAGTAGAACCTCCGCAATTTTGAACATATCCTTGAAATTCTCTACTATCTGGAAATTTTTCACTACCCATAAATAATAAATGTTCTAAAAAGTGTGCACAACCTGGATAAACATCCTGCAGATAACCAGCTTTAACACCAACACAACAACTAGAAGTATTGATATCTTTATCAGAAACTAAAATTAATTTAATATTATTATCTAATATTATTCCTCTTACAACTCTATTATCGTTTATAGCTAAATTTATATTTATATCAAAATTAAATATACTTAACATAATATAATACAAGTATATAAATATTTTAATAAAAATAATATTATTGAAATTTAAAAAATATACAATATTACTTATTAACTACTTATGATAGAAAAATATTTAACGAATATTAATAATAATTTTGATAAAAATATAATAGATCATGAAAATTTTAATATAAATAAAGATATATATAATTTATACAACAATACAATAGAAGAACCACTACATAAATTTTGGTTTATATTAGATTCAGCAAAGTACATAAATAATTATTACGATTATAATATTTTAAAATTTGTAATTAATGATAAAAATACAAAAATAAAAAAAACATTAGATTTCATTAAAAATATATCAGAAAATATTAAAAATAAATATATAAATTTTTTAACTGAAAATAATATTGAAATAGATAATTTAAATAATATAACTGTTGAATTACCATTTAAACAAAATGAAAATTATCCTTGTATACTAAATTTAAATAATAAAGAATTATCAATGTTTACTAATGATAATAATAAAGATGATATTAAAAATATAAAACAGAATGTAAATTATTTTATTTTATTTGAAATAAATTATTTTAAGATTATTAAAATAATAAAAAATGAAAAAAAATTTTATAATTTAAAGTTCATTTTTAATATTATAAAAATACAAATTCAAAAACCTATAAATATAAATGATTTATCATTAAATTTAATTTTAAATAATAAAAATGAACAAAATATTATTCCGGCTCCACCAATTATACAATTAAAAAATAAAGATACTTCATTAGAACTAATGAAGGAAATTAAAAATTTTAAATTTAATAATAATAATGATAATACTATAAATAATAATATTAATAATAAATTAATGTTGTTAATATCTGAAGAAGAAATTCAAAAAAAAAAAGAATGTTTAAAACCAATAACACTTAATACTAAAGATAAGGAAACTATTAATTTTGATATTAATAAGGCTTTGATTGAACAAAAAACCCAATTAAAAAAAGTAGAAATTTTAAATGAAGATTTAGAAGTATCAAAAAAAAAGAAAAAAAAAAGAAATAAAAAAAATTTAGAAATTTCTAACGAAGAATTAGAAATTGAATTTCAAAAAATATTAAATTAATCATTATTTTTATTTTCAACTATTATATATTGTAGTTTATTAAATACACTTATTAATTGTATTAATTCATCGGCACCATCATTTATTTTTTTCTCAACATTACTAAGTTCAAATAAAATATCTCCTTTCTTAGCATCACTTATTTCTTTATTTTGAATGACATAATCGATAATTTTTAATATTACTGAATTGAATACATAACCTTTATTAATAATTTCATTTGTAATTTCAATAACACTTTCAACACTATTATTTTTTTTTATTTTATTTATATAGAATAACAATGTATCTTTATTTATAAAATTACAAATATCATATATATCATTTTCATTAAATATTGTATTTTCATTCTTTTTATAATATTTTAAATTTTGTAATAAAATTATACTTTTTCTAAAATCTCCAT
>VFQS010000671.1_pt1 | contig 36196 bp, 52 predicted proteins | sample 3512361 | NCBI WGS metagenome assembly VFQS01 (sample SAMN10412375, study PRJNA504923) | tailings metagenome | isolation source: Relicate 1 Philex TSF3 active mining | place: Philippines
CATTTTTAAGATTCAAGCGTTGGGCTAATCTCCAAATTTGGTTATTGACTTGTAACACTCGAAAATTCTGGGACAGTTCTTATACCGGTTACATTTTTAAGAAAAGAAAAACAAAGGAAAACAAATAACACTTCAGATCAGAATTATGTCAAAGAAAAATCAAAAATTCATTTATAATTATCTCAATGCATTTTCACCGGTTGCACAGGAAACCGAAGGGCAGAAGATATGGATGGACGAGATGGAAAAATACTCGGATGAAATTTATTTAGATCCATATGGAACAGCAGTTGCTACTATTTGGCCTGTTTCTAATAAAGAAAGCGTACCTGTTGTGGTTATAGAAGCACATTGTGACGAGATTGCCTGGATCGTTACCCATATTGAGGAAGATGGATATCTTCGTGTAAAAAGACACGGAGGATCTGACAATATGATAGCTCCATCCAAGGATGTGGTAATTCACACTCATGGTGGTCAGAAAATAGATGGAGTTTTTGGATGGCCCGCGGTACACATCAGGAAAAACTATGTAGAGGAAGGACCCGATCAGCACGAGCTGTGGGTAGATACAGGTTTAGCAAACAAGAAGAAAGTCCAAAAAGCTGGCATTGAAGTTGGTTGCATTGCGACATTTAACGACAAGCTTAGAGAAATTGGAGATTACTGGGTTGGCAGATCCCTTGACAATAAAATTGGTGGATACATCATTGCAGAGGTTGCTAGAAGAATTAAAGAGGAAAAAATAAAGCTTCCATACATCTTAAAAGTTGTAAACTCTGTTCAGGAAGAAGTTGGTCTACATGGAGCAACAATGATTGCAAAAAGACTTAAAGCATCCCTAGCCTTGGTGCATGATGTTTGCCACAACACAAATACCCCGAGAATTGAAAAATCGAAAGATGGTGATGTGAAAGGTGGAAAAGGACCCTGTTTAGAATACACCGCACAAAACCATCGCAAGATCAACTCGAGGCTTAGACAAGTAGCAAAAGAAAATAAGATCCCCTTACAGTTAACTGTTGGATCTTATGGAAATGATACTATGGCATTTTTTCTAGAAAACACACCAACTGCAATCTTAGCAACCCCTCTTAAGTATATGCACACAACGGTCGAAATGGCACACAAGAAAGATGTAGAGAATGCTATTGAATTGTACCTAGCATTTCTCAAGTCAATTGATCAGGATTTTATAAATGATGTGCATAATATCAAAGATTAGAAACTAATCCCATCCCAAAGTACTATAAAAATGAAAATTAAGGGAATGGAAAATCTTTATCAAGAAGTAGCTAGGGAAATCCTAGGATTGCCGGGAAAGATGATTGGTGCAAGCAAAAGTGGATACAGGGAAATGTACCCAGATCACATAGTAGTTTTTAATTCAAACATCTTCATGGGAAAATCTAAACTTTGGTTTGGTGATATTGATATTACTGACTCTATCGATAGTTTGAAGGAGCTTGCTTCATCAGTAGGGGATAAGATTTACATTCTATTTGAAATGGATGGGAGGTTTGGAAACGAGAAAAATCCACACCTTGAAAACGCGGTTGCTGTAATTGATCCCAGTGGTCAAGTCAGCTTCAAGGATCACATACAATCACTTTTAAACGAGGGTAAATTAATTATTTGATCATGAGTTCAATTTGTGATATATGCTCCAATAAATGTTGGGGAATTGATGGTTATGATGGAAGTTGCTGTTCGATAGAGGGAAGGGATTTTATAATGGGTCCTATTAGAGACTCTGTTCAATTTGTGAATCGTCTAAACGACAAATTGGGAAGGAATTTCCAAGCAAGTCAGGTTCTTATAGACTTCGAAGAGGGCAAGAATCTTTTCCCTGATAAAGCATCATGGCAGGATCCTGAAAATTTTCCTGCAATGAGAGTTGATGTTTCAAAAGCTAAACTTCCTTGCATTTTCTATAACACCCATGCTAAGTTCTGCAGCGTGCATGATATTAGACCACAGACCTGCCAGGATTATTTTTGCGAACACCTGATGGGAGAAATCGGGATGGAGAAAAAGATCCAGGATCAACCTTCGGAAAAGCCGGTCATAGATAATGGTACTTCGGATCCCTTTAGTACATAGATGAAGGTAATATTCTTAGACATAGATGGGGTTTTAAATTGTGAGAGCGCTTATAAGCAAGGGCAATGTAAATATGTTGAATTCATAGGAGACGATGGAAAGGAGGATTACTACCAATCTTTCTATTCACAGGCTAAATTTTATCTTAATCTACTGATCGAAGAAACTGGAGCAAAAATAGTAATATCGTCCTCGTGGAGAAAAGATGGGTTGGATAAAATGAGAACGATTTGGAAACAAGAGGGTATGTCGGGGGAAATCATTGACACTACTCCGAGTCTTTATCTTCAAAGAGGTGGTTCCATCCAATTTTGGAATGGATATGAGAAAAGTCACCCTACTCCAAAAATAAAAGGTTATTCTATCCCAAGGGGATCCGAAATAGAATATTGGCTTAAAGATAAGAATTTTTATCACGTGAATTGGAGCAAGGAAGAACAATTGGGGGTTATGAAAGATTCTGGAATTGAAAACTATATCATCATCGACGACGATTCAGATATGCTTTACAGGCAAAGGAACCATTTCGTACACGTTCTGCCTTCTCCAAGAAACACCGAAGGATTCAACGAGAAGTTTTATAAAATTTCCAAAGAAAAACTGTCCAGTACAGTTATAGATTTAAATTATTGAAATGAAAGTTATATTTTTAGACAACGACGGGGTAATTTGTCTTTCCAACAATTGGGGAGGAAGAGCCAAGAAATGGGCTAAGTACCGCTCAGAAAATCCAGAATCATCTTCGTTTAAAGGAGATGCTCCAGTAGATGTTAGATTCGACAACTTCGATGAAAAAGCAGTGAGAGTCCTAAATTCGATCCTTGAAGAAACCGGTGCTCAAATCGTAGTTAGTTCAGATTGGAGATATCACGCCAATCTAGAAGAACTGGGTGATTACTACGAAAGCCAAGGAATCATCAAAAGACCCATTGGGATTACTTCTAAAACCGAGGATATTGATCCTCGCCTGTGGCAAGCTCTTAGATTCAGAGCAGATCTTGAATTAGAAAGATCTATTGAAATTACAGATTATGTGAACAGACATCCTGAAATTTCTCATTGGGTTGCTGTTGATGATCTGGATATGAGTATTGAATTTTTATCTAATTCATTTAGCCATAGAAAAGACGAATCCATTAAACCTGGACTCACCAATTTTGTACACACGCCTAAGTCTAATGAAGGAATCAAGCAAATTGGAATCAAGGAGAAGATTTTAAAATTCCTTTTCTAGAAACCGAATATATACTTCATGCAAAAATTGAAGCTGTTCGAGGATTTCTCAAGATCCATATACGATTTCCCAAAGGGCCCATATTCAAAATGGCCTAAGCAACAGCATTCGAGAGGAGTCAAAGTAACAAGGCAATTGTTTCCGAACGATGCAGATGACAGGGAAGAGATAGAGGAACACATTTTACAAGGATTCAAAAAACAGGGATGGTTTAAAGACTGGGTTTCTGGAGATAAAGTAAATTTACCTAAAACACCAGGAATGGTTTTTCTTGAGGTAATAAGACCCGACGGAATAGCTGAGATTCTATCCTTTGAGGATTTCGTCAGTGAGGATGGAGACTATAGTACAACTGGCTATTTAACAACGACTACGTTGGACGACAAATATGATTTTACTATTGGTGCAAATTCTTACGAGCCAAATGAGTATGAAGTAGAGGACTTTGGTTCCTTAGATTGGTCTCTGAATAAATCTTAATCGAAAACATTTTCACTTACATGCTATAGCTAGAAACACTTTAGCTGAATGTCGCATTACCTTATTACCGGGAACGAAGGATTCATTGGAAGGAATCTAACACAAGAAATTGTCTCGCTCGGACACACATTTATTGGTCTTGAAAAAAAAGACGTTCAGAGGGAGGATTGGCAGACACATATCTTAGGTATTTTTGATTCAAACAGATTCGATGGGATCTTCCACGTTGGGGCATGCTCAGACACATTGGAGTCTGACGTCAACTATATGATGTTTTTAAATTATGAGGTGACCAGGTTCATCTCTGATCTAGCCAAGGAAAGATCCTTAAAAATTGTTTACTCCTCCTCTGCTGCTTGTTACGGAACTACCGGAAAACTACCGGCAAATCTTTATGCTTGGTCTAAATATGCAGGAGAACAATATATTAAAGCTTCCGGAACGGGAGTATCCCTGAGATATTTCAATGTATTCGGACCTGGTGAAGAAGATAAAGGAAGAATGTCTTCTGTTGCTTTCCAGGCACATTCAAAATTCTACGTCAAGAAAGAGATCTCTGAAATGAAGTTATTCCCGTTTAATCCAACTCGGGACTTTATCCACGTTGATGATGTGGTTCATGCAAATATCTTTGCCATGAATAATTGTGAAAACGGTAACGTGTATGATGTCGGGACAACCACCCCAGTTCCATTTGAAGCATTTATGGAAGAGCTTGAAATTCCTTACACATACACTTCGGAAGATCAAATACCACATGGATACCAATTCCATACCAAGGCAAATCCGGAAAAATTAATTCCAGGATGGAGACCAAAAAGTGAAATAAAAGAAAGAATCCGGGACTATAAACTACATCTTGTAAACAGCATAAAATAGGAAAATGAAAAGAAAAACAGTAGGTATAATTGGAAATGGGTTCGTTGGAGAAGCCCAAGCATTTGCTTTCAGCGCTTCAGCGGATGTAAAAATTTATGATACAAACCCATTAAGAAGTACCCACTCCCTTGGCGAAGTTTTAGATCAGGAGTTCGTATTTGTGTGTTTACCGACTCCAATGAGGACAGATGGAACTCAGGATATTTCTTTCATTGAGGAATTTTTCGATTCAGTATTTACCAACGAAAACCAAATTTTCATTATCAAGTCTACAGTATTACCCGGAACAACAAAGGGACTCTCTGAAAAATTCGGATTTGATATAGTGTTCTCCCCCGAATTTTTGACTGAGAGAAGTTCGAAGATTGATATGCTTACACAAGCTAGAATTATCCTTGGTGGTGAACCAAAACTTACCAACAGGGTAAAAGAACTTTTTACAGAAAGATTTGCTAATAAACATATCATCGAAACGGATTCAGTGACTGCTGAATATGTAAAGTACATGAACAATTGTTTTCTTGCTACTAAGGTTTCAATCATGAATGAGTTTAAACGTCTTGGTGATGCTATAGGGGTTGACTGGGAAAAGGCACTGTACGGATTTGCTTCAGATGGAAGAATTGGAGATTCGCATTTGCAAGTACCAGGTCCAGACGGATTAATGGGATATGGAGGTACATGCTTTCCCAAAGATGTCAACGCGTTACTTAGGTTTGCACAGGATAAAGGCATCGGAATGAACACGATTGAAGGAGGTTGGTGGACTAACCTTGAAGTTAGACCCGAAAAAGATTGGGAAAAGTTGAAGGGTCGGGCAGTTTCTGATTCCTAAATTTTCCGATAAATAGAAGAAACATAAGATGGAAAGATCAGCAGGGATAGCAATAGTTTGCAACAACAAGATTTTGCTTTGTCACAGTACAAATACAAAATGGTTTGGAAGCTATATGCCACCAAAGGGAGGAATTGAGGAAAATGAGGATGATGTGATGGCTGCCTGCAGGGAAACCTTCGAGGAGGTTGGAATAAAGATCTATCCTCACCAGCTTGGTAAAAAGCACACTATTTATTATACTAGAGCAAAGATGGTTTTCAAGGAGGTTGTTGTTTTTGAATGCTATATAGATTCTCTGGAAGAAATTGGCGTTAAAACAGATATCTTGCCACAATCTATGCTTCAGCTTGCTGAGGTTAATGATGCTAAATTTATGGATTACGAGGAAGCTTGTGTAAGAATTCTACCAAGATATCAGGATATGTTGGATCAGATGCTTAAAAAATAATCCCAATGCAAAAACCTGAAGTCAAGAACATTCTAGAGTGCCCCAGCTGTAACGTTCCGAAAGGATGGGGTCACGAAGTAATTATAGCCAATAATGAGCTTTATTGCGGTAAACTATTGGTATTCAAAAAGGGGTGCAAATTTTCAATGCACTATCACATGATAAAAGATGAAACCTGGTTTGTTGATGAGGGTTCTTTCATTTACAGATGGATCGATACCGAGACTGCAAAAGTTAATGAACAGCACATCTACCCAGGAGATACCGTTAGACAACTTCCCGGACAACCCCACCAACTAGAGGCGATCACCGATGGAGTGATCTTTGAAGTTTCAACACAGCACTTTGACTCTGATTCGTATCGAGTCTGGAGAGGAGATAGTCAGATTGATGAAAGTAAATAGACAGGAGATTCATTCTAAATTTGGAGGTCATTGTTCTTATTGTGGGAATCTGATAACAATCAAGCAAATGCAAGTAGATCACGTTGTACCGATCTATCGAGGTTGGGAAGATAAGGTTTTAGAAAAATTCGGATTAGAAAGAGGTAAAGAGACGGAGGAAAATCTTTTTCCGTCTTGCGCAAGATGTAATAGATGGAAATCAACTTGGAGTTTAGAAAAATTCAGAGAAGAAATCCAGATCCAGGTAGAAAGACTGAATAAAAGAAGTAATAATTATCGGATGGCGAAGGATTTCGGATTGATCGAGGAAACTGGTAATAAAGTTGTATTCTTTTTCGAAACTTATAAAAAATGAAAATAGCAATTATTGCACACGACGGAAAAAAAGCATCGATGGTTTCATTCATCATGCACAATTTAGATTTCTTCAAGAGAGATGACATTGAGTTATTAGCGACTGGAACTACAGGAACCCACGTGGAAAACTCAGGGTTGAAAGTTACTAAGCTACTCTCGGGACCACATGGGGGTGATGCACAGATTGCTGCAATGACTTCACAAAAAGAAATTGATCTGGTTATATTTTTCCGAGATCCATTGGGGAAACATCCACACGAGCCGGATATACAAATGTTGTTAAGGATATGCGATTATCACAACGTTCCTTTAGCAACGAACCATGCAACCGCAAAAAGACTTATCAAAACTTTTTAATACAAGAATAGCCATGAATTCTGAAGATAGAGTTATTTCGCTTCTCAAGAAAAGACACGCTCTTTATGCAAACGTTTCCGAAGAGAAAATTTCTAGAGATCCGTTTTGGAATGTTACAACTCCATTGAGCAAGAAAGACTACCAGGAATGGATAGAGTTTGGAGTTAACACAGTTATGTCTGAAATGAATCTTCCCAGGGAGAAAGCTGAAATGGAAATGTCCTGGATAGAAGGGAAATATATGATCAAAGTAGTTTAATGATATCACTTGGGTTTTCGGTAGGGCATGAAATGGGAGCCGTTCTAATTAAAGACGGTGAAATTTTGGCCGGTATAACGGAGGAAAGATTGAATAGGCAAAAGTTTTACGGAGCCTATTCTTACCAGATCCCGGTCTTGTCTATCAAATACTGTCTAGAAAACTCTGGGATTGAAATTACTGAAATTGATAGATTCATTTATAATTCGGCGGAACTACCCGATAATTATTCCAAAGCATTTGAAGAAATATTTGGCATTCCTTCGGAAAGGGTAGAATACATTCCTCATCATCTTGCACATGCATTTTCCAGCTTTTACAGTTCTGGATTTGATGATGCAGCAGTTCTTGTAATTGATGCATCTGGGAGTGAGGTTGGGCCAAAGGATGCATCTTCAAATTCTTGGTACCCCGAGAAGGCACTGGAAGGGGAAGCGGACGGAAGAAGCTACTCAGAAACAGTTTCGATTTTTACATTCACCCCCGATGGTTGGAAAGAACATTACAAAAGATGGGCAACAATATCGCAAGAATCTTCGGTTGGTATGCAATACGAATCAGCAGCCCTTCAGTTAACATACAACGAGCAAACTAACGGATGGCAAGCTGGAAAAGTAATGGGGATGGCATCTTATGCAGATCCGGAATTTTTGAAAAAATTCCCAGATTACGTTACTTTTGAAAACGGAGAAGCAGTAATTCCACCATATAGAATTAGTCCCGAGATTACGTACAAAAGCGATTTTCAATCTAAAGCAAATCTTGCTGGGGTATACCAGAGGGAGCAGGAAAGGCTCATCATGCACTTTGTCGAAAAAGCGAAAGAATTATCCAAATCTAAGAACCTCTGTGTATCTGGTGGATCTTTTTTGAATTGCAATAGCAATGAATTGATAGAAAAATCAGATTTGTTTGAAGGGAGATATTATTTACCATCAGCAACGGATAGCGGAATTCCACTCGGATGCGCTTGGTTTGGTCAGACCGGATCGAGATCTGGAAAGTATTTAGTTCCATATCTGGGAAGGAAATATTCAAATAGTGAAATATTAGGAGACCTTTTTTCCTCTGGCTTTGAATTACATTTCGAGGAGGTGCTCAATTGGGAGGATCTGTACGACAAAGTATCGGATTACCTTTTACAGAATAAAGTTATCGGTTGGTTTCAAGATGGATGCGAGACCGGACCAAGAGCATTGGGAAACAGATCTATTTTAGCTAATCCGTGTGCTCCGTGGATGGAAAAATACATCAATTCGGAAATAAAGGGAAGGGAATGGTATAGACCGTTCGCCCCTTCCGTTTTATTAGAGGATCAATCTCGTATTTTCGATCTTGATACATTTTCGCCATATATGTTAATCACTACAAAAGTTAAGGAAGACTGGGCTAAAAAAATCCCAGCTGTGGTTCATATCGATGGAACTTCCAGGTATCAGTCGGTTACACAAGGAATGAATTCCAAATATCACTCCTTGATTTCGAAGTTCAAACAGAAAACAGGAATTCCATTACTATTGAATACATCATTTAACGGTAAAGATGAGCCGATAGTAGAAACTCCATCTGATGCTATTCAAACCTTCATCAAATCAGGATTGCATGTTTTGGTCATGAACAATATAATTGTAACCAAAACGGCCACATAAAGAAATATATAAGGGAAAAATTTATTAATGAGAAAATTATTTTTCCTATTTTTCCTCGTTCCTATTGTTCTCTTCGGACAGCTAAGGAAAGAAGTAATTGTAAATGCGGGTATTTACCAAGTTAAATATTCTGAAGTTCTAGAGCAGCCACTCGAAGTAAAATATAAGGTACTTTGCCCCTCTGGGAATGCTTCAAGAAAGGGAATGGACTTCTACACTAACGATTCTATACACACATCTAATAACGAAGACTATAAATCCAATGTTTGGGACAAGGGACACATGGCTCCAGCTGCGGATTTCAACTGCAACACAGAAATGCTAAGACAGACGTTCTCATATCTTAACTGTGCTCTTCAGCATCAAGATTTAAATAGGGTACATTGGAGACTCTTGGAAGAATATGAAAGACAACTGGCAAGTAAAGGAGAGGTTACTGTTATAATAACTGTACATTTTGATAAAGCCAAAAAGATCCAGTCCGGGGCCACAATTCCCTCTGGGTTTACAAAAAAAATATTCTTAAACGGTAAGCCATATCAGTGCTACTATTTTCCAAACGAAAAACCAACAAAGGCTAAATACTCAGATTATCTGATTTCCTCTTGTAATTAATACGGAAAATTAAGAAATTTAAAGGCAGGTTTGCTCTATAATGGTAAACTTGCTTTTTTTTGTGGACCTTGTAAAATGAGAATAGTAGATAAAATAATAAACATCCTCCCGCCCGAATCAATGAGATCTGGAGCGATTGAGTATGGTTCAGCGCCAGAATCTTTTCATGGAAATACACTGTATGATTACGAAATAAAAAACTGGAAAGTTTTGTGTATACAACCCGATAAAGGATGCTCGGAAGAACTGAGGATGTACAGAAGGTTTGTTTTGAACCGAGATTGTTCAGCTGATTCTGGTGATTCTTTAGATTCTGTGCTTTCCAGAATTAACATAGAGGACATAAAAATTCTTTTGGTTAAAAAGACTCGAAATCCTCTTTCCGTAATTAAAAGTCTTTCACTCGGGGAAAGAAACACCGAGATAGTTTGTGTAGAACAAGGTCCCGGAGATAGCTCAATTGTCACAGAATACCTAGAAAAGCAGGGATTTAGATTTTTAGAGAGGGTGATAGTTTCCGACATCTACATCAAGGATGATCAAAAACCAAATGTCCAGAATTCATTTGAAAATATTTTCGAAGTTTAGAAACTAAAGTGCTCATAATCATACAATATTAAATAAAAAGAATGAAAACCTTCTACAAAGCATCACAAGCTATCGATTGGTCTAAAGAAAGATTAAAGGATTTTGGATATAGGGTAAAAACTGAAAGATGGCAGGGAATAGAATCTCCGGACGACATGTGGGAAGTAATGAATCACTCCTTCCAGATGTTCACACCACAAACGATAGAAGAACTGATTGCAGAGGTGAGACCGAATCTTCCGTGGGCTGATGACCACTTTGAGGAAAGAGTTGGTGGATTACCACTTAATCCGCCCCCTTCGAATGAATGGTGGCCATTCAACCAGAAGAAGAACGAACAGTTCAAAAGGGAGGATAAGTTTTCACACACATACCCAGAAAGAATCTGGCCTAAGTATGAATCGGAAGATCCAAATAAGGTAATGACTGGAATCAGATATGAATATGGGGATTTCAACGACGTCTTGGATCTTTTGCAAAGAGAACCTTATACAAGACAAGCTTTTTTACCAATATGGTTTCCTGAAGACACAGGATCTCACCATAGGGAAAGGGTACCATGCACAATAGGATATCACTTCATGAGAAGGGGAGAACATATACACATCTCTTACTTCATAAGATCCTGTGACATAATCCGACACTTTAGAGATGACATATATCTTGCATGTAGAAAATTATATTGGGTTTTAGACAATCTGAAAAAGAGAGATCCTGAAAATTGGAACGACGTTAAGCCGGGTTATTTTGCAATGCACATAGTTTCATTGCACTGCTTTGCAGGGGAAAGGGGTATTTTAAGACAAAGCAACGTTTAGTAATGAGGTACGATTTTATAGAAATCGGGACCTGTGATTTTGATACGTTGTGCCAATCATGCGAAGATTGGCAAATAGGAATAAGCGTTGATGCAGTTGCTGGATTCTTAGATAATTTGCCCGATAGGTCAAACGTCAAAAAAATCAACGCTGCAATATCAACAGATTCCAGAAAATCTTTCCTTTACACAATCCCGGACGATGTTATAGAAAAATACAACCTACCTTGGTGGGTACGTGGCTGTTCAAAGCTAGGTTCTCCAAACAATTCGGTTGTAAGAGAATTAGAATCAAGGTCAATACAAGAGGAGATATTTCAAAAGATAGAGGTGGAAACAATTCCAATCTCAGATCTACTGGAAAGGAATTCAGTTACAGGGATTGGAGTATTTAAAACCGATCTAGAGGGACACGACATCAAAGTAATCAATTCATTGCTTGATTACGGCAAGGTATTGCCAGACAGAATAATTTTCGAACATAATCCTTCCGAGAGTAATGAAGAATTTTTGAATTCACTTATTGAAAGACTAGAAGGAATAGGGTACAAAAAATCCATCCCTTCCTCATTATCAAGAGAATCAGATCACTCTGAGTATAACTTTTCATTCGACCTGGTGAAAGAAATAATGATTGTTTCAATGTACAATCAGGACTACTCCGATATTGCTGGAATTACGATATTTAACAATTTTCAAAAGTATTGTTCAATACATGGTTACAAATTAAAATCTATCTACATCCAAGAAAGTGATAGAGCAATTCAATGGTCCAAGATATCTTTGCTAAAGGATTTACTTCTGAAGGAAAGTGCTGATTGGTTTTTCTTCGTAGATGCGGATTGTTTATTTATGAATTATTCTAGAAGATTGGAGGAATACATCGACGAAGAATATTTCATGCTGCTTCCATCCGGAGGTGGGTCACCAGATCACGACGTGAATCGGGACTTCCTCCGAAACAATATTATGTCATCGCAGATGCTGGTGAAAAACTGCCAAGAATCACTGGATTTTATAAACGAAATTTGGGAAGCACCAGATTGGCCAATTGGGATGTCATTGGATGAGTTTGATCATGAAATGAGGCAAATGAGAATTTCTTATCTAAAGCCAAAATGGAATAGTAGGATAAAAATATTAGAAGAAAAACTACTTAATACTTTTTGGCCGGTTTCTTCCCCCAACATGGTAATATCTCACAGACACATAAACTTTAAATTGTGGAATCCTGGAGATTTTATAGTTCATGTAACAGGTATACCGAGGGAAAGCCGATCGCATCTTCTAAAGGAGATCGATAATTTTCGCGGGGGTCTCATATCTCAATGGTCTTATAAGGAAGGAAAAATATTTTTGAGACCTCTTGTTAATCTAGAAAACGTAAAGATAATTGCTTATGACATTGCCGGGCTTCAAAAGGTTTATTGGGACATCGAAAATTTAGATACTAGATCAAGTTACTGGATCTATGTCGGTGAGGATTTAAATATCGGTGATTATGTCTTCAAAGCTTTTGATAATAGCGGTAGGATAATATGCACTCAAATTTTTTGATGTGAAAAGGACATTCGTAACTATATCAACGGAAAACTATCACTATCTAACCCTATTTTTAATTAGGAGTTTGCAGAAGTATTCGGAAAATGAAATAAACGTTTTTTGTATAAATTACCTTCCTTCCGAAATCGGATTGGTCTCCCCAGAAAACGTTGCATTTCATAAAATAGAATACGACATTCTGGAGGAAGGACAATTGTTTGAAAATTTGCCGGATGGTAACTTTTATATAAACAGAAAAAATGTAAGGAGTTTCCAGATAACCTCAAGGAAATCCGAAGCATGCATTAGATCTTTAAAGATGGGATATGATGAGATTTGCTTTATCGATTGTGATTCTATTGCATGTCCAAACATAGATGAAATTTTCGATTACTCCTACAAAATAAACGGGATTCCTCTTGTAACCAAGGGCCCACACGAATTTGTCATGGTCCCGGACGATGAAGGTAATCAAAGAGGTAATCCATTCGAAGGCTGCTGGCCTAGAGCGGATCTGACCAAAACTTTAGAGTGGCCATTAATGCAATTTATGCAGGTTGATGTCAATAAAAGGGGAGAATATCGAACCGGGAATCTCTTTATTGCAAATACTAGTTGTCTTGGGTTTCTGGAAACACTTGAAGAATTTCTAAACGTTCTCTGGAAGGTGGTTGATGTTTATTATTATTGTCCATTCCAGGAGGAGACATTACTAAATATCATGATCTGGAAATATGGAGGGGATGGGTTACCAATGAGCTATATTAATCTGAGCGAGGGGTTCGATTCTGTAAGAGATTTGTATGAAATTGAAGTTAACGAGGACACATTCATATCAGATTTCCTAAAGATCCCAAAGGATAAAAATCAGATCAAAGTTCTGCATGGTGAAAAGAGGGAACAAGAAATTGAAAGAATCATACAATATCTGGACCTTTTAAAAGAGAAAGGTTATTTTGATAGAAAGTCATGAAAAAGGATACAGTCAGAAAAACAAGAGAAATCAAAGAACCCACAAAGAGCATGCTTGATTATTACGGTAAGCTCTTTAAGAGGAATCAAAGCAAATGGATCCGAAGATCAAAGCTTGAATCCGAGCATCTCGGATCGGAATTCGTTTTTTCCGGGGAGATTGCGATCCTTATTGGATCCATGACTTCAGAGGAGGTTATTTTGCACCTCCCCGTTGAAAATAAGTACTTGGTAGCTCACATTGATGATGTTACCAAAGAAATATTAAAGGAGTCTTGAAAATTTCCATAAAGACCAAAAGCCCACAGGCACATTTGGATGTGTGCGTTTTAATCCAATACCATGGATCGATTATTCTTGACCATAATATTCAAAACAACCAATCATATGGTTTCTTTTTGATTGAAACTCCGGAGGACACAGTGGATTCATTCATCCTTGTAGAAAACTCATTTGTAGACATTAAACCGCTGGTAAAATAATGTCTTCTTTTTATTTTGTCCTTCTCTAGATACTCCAAGGTGATATATAGTTAAACTTTATTTTGGGTTGTTGGGGAATAAACCAAAGTAAGGAAAATGGCTGACACTAAACCAGAGATCACTACATTAATGAAAGAAATTTTGGACGAACTAGCGTCCATGAAAAAGAATCTTCCCAACGGGGAACTTAAAATAATTCAGCTTTCGGTGGAAGAGCTTAAGCAATCACAAGCAGAATTGAAAAGAGATATGTCTGATTTAAAGAAAAAACTTTTAGATCCAGACAATGGTGTTGTAGTTAGAGTTAACGAGAATACCAAGTTCATACAGGAGCAAAAGGAAACTGATAAGGAATACAAGGAGCTTCTAATTGAGCACGCTGAATTAGTTAAATGGAAAGGTACAGTCACCAAAACACTCTGGATAATATTCTCTGCATTGGTTGGTATTTTTACAAAGATGTTTTTCTTAGATAGATAAGAGAAAATATATTATGATTACACCAGTTGCACCAAAAGAAAAATTCAAAACTGTAGACAACTTCGTCAAGTGGTATGACGAAAGAACCTTTGGAACTGAAAAGGGATCCCTAGGATTAGAGAGGGGTACGGTCGGTAAAATTATCCAATATGAAGACTTTAGTAATAAAGCTAAGGGGATCCAATCAAAATAGTTAGTTAATATTATCTTAAAATAGACCGAAAATTTTTCGACTATCTGGTATATAATAGGCGAAAAATAAGTTTATTTTATGAAAATTAAATTAGAGTATATCTGGCTAGATGGATATCAACCCGAGCCAAATTTGAGATCGAAGGTTAAAGTTTATGATTTCCAAGAAAACAACTTCGAAAATCCAATTGCAATAAATCTACCTAAACTCGAGGATATCCCAGAATGGTCCTTTGACGGTAGTTCAACCCAGCAAGCAGAAGGAAACAGCTCAGATTGTATTCTAAAACCAATCAAGCTTTATAAAGATCCACTTCGAGGGGGATTCTCATATCTAGTAATGTGTGAGGTAATGAATCCAGATGGTACTCCACATGCATCAAATACCAGATCAAAGATAACAGAAGAAGCACCAGAAAACTGGTATGGTTTTGAGCAGGAGTATGTTCTTAGATGGTTCAACAAAAACAGCAACATCCCGCTCGGATTTGAGAATTTTGATTCACCAGAAAAGCAAGGAAAATATTACTGCTCAGTAGGGCATCCATATTCTGCTGGTAGAGACATTACGGAAGAGCATATGGATGCTTGCCTTTCTTGCGGGATTAACATTACTGGAACAAACGCGGAGGTAATGCTTGGCCAATGGGAATATCAGGTCTTTGCCAAAGGTAATAAAAACGCGGGAGACGATCTTTGGATGTCAAGATTCCTCCTGAATAGAATTGCAGAAAAATACAGGGTCAATGTTGACTACCACCCAAAACCGATGGGCAAAGAAGCAGATTGGAATGGATCGGGTATGCACGTAAATTTCTCAAACGATGCAATGAGGGAAGTTGGAGGAAAGGATCTATTCGAGTCAATCTTCCAACAATTCGAAGAAAAACACAATGAGGCAATTGCCATCTATGGTTCTGATAACGACCAGAGATTAACAGGTAATCACGAAACTCAAAGCATTGATAAATTCTCTTGGGGTATTAGTGACAGAGGAGCTTCAATCAGAGTTCCTTTGAGCACAGCAAAAAATTGGATTGGATATCTTGAGGACAGAAGGCCAGGATCAAATGCAGATCCTTATTTAATCACAGCCTTTATTGGTGACATTCTAAATGGTGTTCTAGAACCTCAAGGATAGCCAGAAGGGAAAACTTTTACAAATGGACGAAAAAGATTATCAGATAGTTTTCGGAGACGATATGTCCCACGAGGAAAAAGATGCATTCTGGGAAATATTGTATGATAAGATAAGTAAAGCGGTAAGAAAAAAACATTCTTTCGCAATTATCTTTCATCTTTCTGATAATGGATTGGAGGATCCCGAGGGATATTCAATCATAATCAAAAAAGAAGACTATCTGAGCTCTTTAAAAAATTAGCTAATGTGGTCCGAGGATCATGAAAGATACGAAACTTGTGCAGAGGTAAAAACTTTAATAAATGAATTTGAACAATGGGAAAAGAAGAATATATCCTAACAAGTTCAGCTATGCTGAATGGAATTAAAGTCACAAAAGGTGACATATTAAGAGAAAATGCAACTGGTCACACAGTGAAGGTACTTAATGTTTACGGTAACAGAGAAGGGGACAGATTGCTTATGGTAGAATACAACTCACCTAGCATGGGAGGAATTCCTTTCCAAAAAGGAGTTGATGCATTTTCTTTTCTTGCATAAAACTTAATATATAGTTCGAATGATATCAAATGAAAACTCTTCGAACTATAAACGAGCTAAATTGGGCGTTGGGGATTTACTCTAATGTGGTAAAATTTGGATTAAAAAGTACACAACTTGAAAAATCCAAAGAGTGCTTAGCTATTTTAGAAGAGTTTGAAGAATATGAAAAATGTCACGATCTTTTTGAAATATTGAAAACAAGAAAAGAATCTGATAAAACATAAAGAAATGGAATTGGATCAGGCACCAAAAAGACTAGAAAGAGATATCTACGAGAACGCAATCCATCGTATGGAAACGATGGGTACTAAGGCTATTATGCATCCAAGGCTAATAGAAAAAAGACAGGCGATCAAGGATTCTCTTATCGAATACTATGAATCAACCGAGGAGTATGAGAAATGTAAGTACATTACTGATTACTTTAATAAACTAGAAAAAGAAATCGGTTTGATGGAAATCGTTGGGGTTATTGCTAAGAAATAAAACTAAAAAATACTAAATGAGGCGGGCTCAATAAAGAAGCCCGCCTTTTTTGTTTTTGCGTGTAAAAAAAGTTATATAAATTCCAATTTGGCCCGAAATATTTTTCTGAAAATTTAGTATATTAGAAAACTTTAGACCTAAGGTTGAGGGTTAAAAAAAGAAAAAGCATGAGTAAAGTATCCCTAAGGGAATTAGTTAAAAAGTACGAGCTAGAGATCGTTGAGCTTGCACAAGGTGGCAAAGGACATTCAGAGATAGCTCGCGAATTAGTTCAAAAATATTCCATTGATCTAGGATCATCACATTTGGATAGCTTCAGAAGAGCTATCTCGATTCATCTTAGCTCTCCGGATCCTCTAAGTGACTATTCTGAAGTAGAGCAGGAGATTAGAAAGAAATTTGAGGCTGAGTCACAGATCTCCGAAGAAGAAATAAATTCGCAAGAACAAGAAGAAGTCACCTTGGCTAAATCCGCTTTTAAAAAATACAAACACGATACCGCATATTATTACGATGAAGCCAAGGATGTGTACGTAGTTTATATCAAGAACAAGCCATACACATTCACGGGAACCATAGTTAGAGATATGAAATCTAGGTATTCTAACTTAGATGGTTCTCCAGAAACTATCAACGAGATTTGTAGAAATTTTGAGATCCCGAGAAATATCTTTACAGCTCTCAAGACCATAATGGGATGGACTCATGATTCTGAGCCTTTTACCGATGAGGAGCTTTTCATGAGGGAAGAGGACGAGATGGTTCAAGACGCACTTCAAAAAAGGAAATTCTCATTCTTCCAAAAATACACCAGGCAAGAAGAAAAGATAATTAAGGACGCAGCAAACAATTGGTGGGCTTTTAAGGGATTAACTCTCGACCCGTTAGCTGAGAAGCTTAAAGGTGTTTTTTGCGACTATGAGGTCCCAAAGATACAGCTCCCAGAGGGTGATAAACATGCGGTAGTGATTTCACCATTTGATCTCCACTATGGCAAGTATGCATGGTCCGGCGAAGTAAGAGAAGAATACAATAGAAAGATCGCTAGAGAGCTTTTACTACAAAAGGCTAATGAATTGATTCCGGACATAATTAAATACAATATAGACAAAATTATTGTCCCTGTAGGTTCGGATTTTTTCCACATTGATACGCTTTCCGGCACTACAACCAAAGGAACCCCACAAGATTGCGACGGTACCTTCATCCAAATTATGGTTGAAGGTCAGCAGCTTATGGTAGAATTCATCGATATGCTAAGACAGGTAGCAAACGTCGAGATTCTTCTTACGGCAGGAAACCACGATTTTAAACTTTCTCATGTGTTGCTACAATATCTTGGAGCATACTACAGAGAAAGTTCTGATGTAAATGTTATCAAATGCCACAAGTTCAGACAGTATTTTAGTTACGGTCAAACTTTGATGGGATTCACTCACGGGGATGGAACTAAACTCCAGGATCTTCCGTACCTAATGGCAAACGAAGCTCCAGATATTTGGTCAAAAACCAAACACAGAGCTTTCTTCACTGGACACCTCCATCACGAGATGGTCAGGGACTATAAGGGGGTTAAGGTATTCCAAATGCCAAGTTTATCTGGATCCGACCGTTGGCACCACAACCATGGATACGAAGGCTCAACCAGAGCTCTTCATGCATACGTTGTCCACCCAGAAAATGGGATCAAAGCAACTTTGATGGCAAACGTCTAAAAATAACTTAATCTTTATGAGCAATGTTGAAGATATCTTAATGGAAGCATGGGATCTTGGACTTAACGAAATCGTTATGAAAAAAGCATCAGCAAAACATGAAGAGCTCAGAAACAGAGGGGAAAGATCAATAAATATGACCCTAGTATACGAAGAATCGCTGGCAGAAGCCAAGAAGGAAAAAAAATTATATGGAAGCAGGAATAGATGAGGTTGGTAGGGGGTGTCTAGCAGGACCGGTTGTTTCTGCTGCAGTTATCCTACCTGAAGGGTTCTCCCATCCTTTGATAAAGGACAGCAAAAAGATGTCAGAAAAAAAGAGAGACGAAGCATTTCAAATTATTACTGAAAACGCTATTTCCTTTGCAGTAGGAATTTCAAACCCAGAGGAAATTGATGATATCAATATACTTAGAGCTACCTTTGTCTCTATGAAAAAAGCAATAGATGAACTCTCGGTTGTTCCAACAAAGCTTTTAGTAGATGGTGATAAATTTCCGGGCCATAATGGCATTCCCTTCGAATGTATTATAAAGGGGGATAGCAAGGTCCAGTCAATATCAGCAGCTTCCATTGTAGCGAAAGTTACGAGGGATAAAATAATGAAGGACCTTTCTTTAGAATTTCCCCTGTATAAATGGGAATCCAATGTTGGATATGGAACAAAGGATCATATGGAAGCTATCGAAAAGAATGGTTTGACAAAGCATCACAGAAAAACTTTTTGCTCGAGATTTAAAAGTACAAATTCACTAATCTAAACTTGTTATATAGTGTCAAAAAATAGTAAATCCAAAATGGTAGATACTTGCAACTATCATTTAGACTTAGTTAGCCTAAATAACTTTACCCCTCCAATGTTGAGTGGGGTCGAAAAGAGAATCTCATCAAGAATCGAAAATGTAAAATTCGCTTCCATAATTACAAGTTCAATGAATTTAATGGACAACGAAAAGCTTGAGATCTATGCAGAATCTGAGCAAGGAATAGTAATCGATGAAGATGATTTTCTTGAGATGATAGAGATTCTTGAAGATATTGTTGGAGGATTCATCGATGGATCCCGTGTTGAAATGAATATCGAAATTCCTCACTCGACGAGAATCTGGATTAAGAATGGGTTCGAGTGGGATCTAACTTACGAGGAGGGAGACACTTACGACAGTGACGAATTCGGAGATTGGGAGGATCCTGAATGGAATGACTATGAATAATCCTATATCACCGAGTATTTCCAAGGGATATTTCTCTGATCTTTCAAAGCATAATTCAAAAGAGGATCTAAAAAGAATTATAGATCGGAGAGACTCATTACACGGAATCGGAACCAACTCCAAGAAATTTCCAACAAAGGCTTTAGTTATCAATCTTGCAGAAAGACAAGATCGGTGGGAAACATTTAGAGAAAAAAATCCGGACATTTTCGAGATTATGGATGTGCAAAGATTCAATGCCATCCAAAAGAATGATGTGAGAGAAGCTATTTTTCTTTCACACCTCGGATGCTTAGAAAATTTGCAAGAAGATGATACCATCCTAGTTTTGGAAGACGATTGCGAATTAGCCTTGGGATGGTACGAAAAGCTAAAGAAAGCATTCACCGATTTACCTTCCAGCTGGGATGTCCTTATAGGAAATCATTATTTTTTCGGAGAGATGAATGTTTTGAGCGAAAATTTAGCTAAACCCTCCGGTAGAGCAAGTACAGCCAACTTTGTTCTTTACAGCGGGAGTGCCCTGAAAAAAATCCAGAATGAATTCAATCTTCGGGCAGGAGGTTTAGAGGACGTTGACCATTTCTTGACAGATCCCCGAACATCAATTCTCAATTTTACGGTGTGGCCTATGATTTCTAGAGAATTTGTAAGTTTTTCAGACCACCACAAAAAAGTTAGAAACATGGAATTTAGAGTTAGAGAGCACGCTTTCCTTTTTCCTTACGTAGATTCACACGTATATTATCCATCTATTGAGTGCTGGTAGGTTGATATATAGAATATGGATAATTTCAAAAACATAAAGGGATCCCAAATTTTTGAGGGGAACATTCAAGATTTCCTTAAATTCTTGGATCAGAAAAAAGGAGAGGTTTCTAAAAATGGAAACATTGGGATGGAAATCATAGACCTTTTATTTAAGGGGGCCAAAAAAGGACAGGAAAGATATAATCCATCTGAGGAGAAACCTGAATTACAACAGGCTTCCATCACCCTACAAAAAGAGCTTTCTCCAGTACAGGGAAATGTTGAGATTGAAGGATTATCTGGAGAACAAAAGAAAAACGCCGAAGCGGTTGTTGCAGCTCTCAATAAATATGGGATTGTTAACCCTCTTACACAAAAAGCAATTCTCTCCGTAATTGGTAAAGAATCAGGTTTCGTACCACAGGATGAAATATCCTACGCAAACACTTCCAACGATAGGATCAGAATGATATTTGGTAAAAGGGTAGCTGATTTATCAGATCAGGAATTAACGGATCTTAAAAGGAACGAAACAGCCTTCTGGGATAAGGTTTATGGTGGAAGATACGGTAACGATAACAAAGGGGACGGGTCTAAATATAGGGGTAGAGGATTTAATGGTCTCACTTTCAAATCTAACTACAAAAAGTACGGTAGACTACTCAAAGAGAATGGGGTCAATGTTGATATAGTAGCTAATCCAGATAGGGTTAATGACGTTGGCATTGCTGCTGAAATTAATGCCCTATATTTCCTAAATGGACTAACTAACAAATCTTCGAAGAAGAAATTTGGTAACGACGATCCCAATGATTTTACGAGCTTTGATAAGGCATTGGGAGCTGCAGTAAATGCAAATGCCGGATGGGGCAAAGATATTTTGGGTGGCAGAGATTACAGAGCAGCTCAAGCGTATGCAGCAAAATTTGATATTGCTGATATTCAATCAATGGCTTAAAAAACACGAAACATTCCTTATAGTTTGGATTAAAACATGTGATTAATTGAATCACACATGTCCATTCAGAATCTACTCGAGAAAATTTCCTGGAAAACCCGGAGATGGAACTTTAAATTCCAGCTTCTAAATTTGTATCTTCACGACGGAGACTCCACGTGGGGATTCAATCTGGCAAGTTTCGTTGTCAACTATCACCTTTATTCTCTACTTTCTTTTGAGTTCAGATTACCCAACAAGACAAACGTAAATAGATTTGTAGTGGATCACTGGGACTTTTTTTATCTCCGAAGTTTACTTTCGAATGCTCTTGAAGATTTGGAGGAAAGAAAAATGTGGGTGGGATTGACCAAAATCGAAAAAATTAAATACAAATTTATTTCAAAGCTTTTCAGGTGATCAAAATAAAAACATACGGGCACGCAGTTTTAGTAGCAACAATTGGGGTATGGACCTTGATGCTCTTTGAAAATTTAGCTGGGTGGTTCATCGGATCCCTGATAATAGGGTTTGCACTAAGGTTAGCCAGACAATCTGGTTTTGAAGATTCTGAAAATTAATTGAGTAAACTTTAAGTTATGAATTTAAACATTACATTAGAAGAGGTAGATAAGATTCTAAATCTAAGTAACAAAAAAAGAAGGATAGCCTTTGAGATTATGATCGAGGGAGAACCACATCGGGTTTGGGATATACCAGACTATGAACACGAAAATGGGAAATGGAACGGGACTCCAGCAACTTGGTGGCTTGAGAGAGAAGGGATGCTTTATCCTTATGTCGATAGGGGTGTAAACAGAATATGCTGGGAAATCAATTTCAAACAAACTAACACAACCAAATTTAAATGGGACGATTTGAATATTAGCAGTGGAGGTAAGTGCACAATCAAAGCTAACGGTAAGATCGTTTATCAATTCTTCTCCAGAAGTCCCGAGTATGCATTACCAAAAGCACAACACCTCCTTTATCAATTGACCGAGCATCCGTACAACTTTCTGGAACAGGAAAAGGAAAAAGGAAGGAAAATCTGGTACTATGGGTTACCTGCACAAATAAAACCTTCACACATGCCGGGGGAAATTGCTATTCTTCCAGAGTATTCATCAAATTTGGATAAAAAAGAATGGTGGAGACTTTATCGGGAAAGATCCAAACCGATTAAGTTATCTGATGTTGAAGAAGAACACAGTTACGAAAGTGAATGGGAAGACTATGGCGAGATTGGACACGGGGATGCGCTTTGGGATGGAATGATTAATTGGTTTAGAGAATAATTTCAATGAGAGGAAAACTAACTTATCAACTTGTTGACCCCATGATGATCAATAGCCAGGAAGGTTGGTTTATTGAATCTGAGAACGGGCAATATAAGGTTTCTGATGGTTGCACAAAAAAGATTGCAAAAGGAATCTATAATGTAAGTGAAGGAGATTATGTAGATTTTGAAATAGATACAGATTGTAGTATAGAGGAAGGAGAAATCTCGAAACATTCAACCGTAGCAAAATTAAAAATGGAAGATAGTAAAACAACCAAGATTTTCTTAATTGATATCGATGGGACCATCTGTGACGACATCAAGAACGAAGACAGCCACCTATACCCCACCGCTAAGGTTTTTCCAGGTTCTTTAAACATTATAAATAAATGGTTCGATGAAGGGAATGTTATCACTTTCTTTACTGCCAGAGAATCCAAGGACAGGAAGGTAACCGAAGAATGGTTGGACAAACATGGATTTAAATACCATGCTCTGGTAATGGATAAACCTAGAATTAAGGACGGGCAAGAATATGTTTGGATCGACAACAGGAAAGTCCGAGCGATCACATACCTTGGAACCTGGTCTGAATTGAAAGAGGTTGATGCTAGGATCAAGGTATTTGAATAAATTCTAATTCTCATTTTTTTACATCGAAACAATCCAGTAATCTTGGCTTAAAATTATAAGAAATGAAAGCTCATCCACAAAAAATCGAAGGAAGTTTCCTCATCTTTTTACATCATCTCCGCAGGAGAATACAAAAGATGTACATCTCAATTTACCGGATGACGAATCCGGACTTTGGTTTAGAAAGATCCTCGCACGAGATCGAATGTATAAGCATTTGCAAGAAGCTAATTAAGATGGATGACAGCATTCTTCTTATGGCTCCTTTGACCGAAAAGAGATATGTGAAAAACGAGGCAAAGGGGATCCACATTATTATGGAAAAATATAATGTGCAAATTATCAATCACATTTATAGCTATAGCATTACTCTAGGTGATAAGTCATGGGGAAAGCTGATCGATTTCTATAATCAAGAAATAGAAAAGAGAAGGAACCAATTCGAATCCGAGATAAGATCAAATATCAAGCATTCATTAAAAAATATACTCCATGACATCGAAGAAAAAATCTAATTCTCCTTTTAGAACTACGTTTCTTGCTGGATCTATCATACTTTTATTCTTCTTGTCATTCGTGGTCTTTTTAATCGCTGTCTCTCTTAATAGCTATATAAAGAAAAATTCAACTCGAGAAATAGCAGAGGAAGTAAAGGAAGAAAATCAGGCCACCACAAAGCAAACTGTAAGAACAGATACAATTTACGTTACAAAAACAGTTGTTGAAAAATGCACAAAAATGCATTGCGATGTCGAAATTTCACATGTTGATTCTCCTATAGTAGAGACCAAACAACACGACTCAACCAACAACTAATTATTTTTTCATGATTGAATTTGCAGACGTTATCGTCGATTTGCAAGCAGGAGACACTGGCAAAGGTAAGGTTGCTCACTCTCTATGTAATTCCGGAAACTACACACACGTCGTAAGATACAACGGAGGTGGAAATGCAGGCCACACGATTTTTCACAACGGAAATAAACACGTTACACACTTCATTCCATGTGGGGTTTTATATGGAATAAAATCCATAATCGGTCCAGGCTGTGTGGTTGATCCACAAAAGCTCGAAAAAGAGATTACTGAATTAGAAGAAGCAGGATTTAGTGTCAGAGAAAATCTATTTATAGATAAAAGGGTCCACATCATTCTTCCCCCATATATTGAGGAAGATTCTAAGGATCAAATGATAGGCACAACCAAAACGGGGAATGGTCCCACTTACAGAAATAAATACAATCGTTCTGGAGTAAGGGCGGAAGAAATCCTACCAAAAGAAATGCTTATTGATGTGTATGAGGAATTCCACGGGTCAGATAAAACCAGAATTCTTTTCGAAGGTGCACAGGGATTTGAACTAGATATCGACTGGGGTGATTATCCATACGTCACTTCATCTCACTGTACGGTCGGATCAGCAGTTCTAAACGGGGTTCCCCCGCAAAAAATTAGAAACGTGTATGGGGTAGCAAAAGCTTATAGAACATATGTGGGTCAGAAAAAATTTGAGGGCGATTCTCCATTCTTTGAAATAATTAGAGCAGAGGGTCAAGAATATGGTGCAACCACAGGAAGACCTAGACAGATCAACTGGATTGATATCAACGACCTTGCCAAAGCAATTAATCTCAACGGAGTAACACATTTGATCGTTAATAAAATAGATGTTTTAGATTCTGTTGGTGTATTTAAGGCCATCATTCACGGTCAGGAGAAAACTTACGAATCATTAGGTGAAATGGAGGAATCTATCAACGAAGAACTTTCACTATTGACTTCACAGAAATTTGAAATTATTTTCAGCAAAACCCCATATAATATTTAATATGAATAATCTGGATAAAAAATACCAAGAGTTGCTCAATGACATTCTTGAAAACGGAAGGGAAAAGGTGGACCGTACAGGGACAGGGACGATCTCTGTTTTTGGTAGACAAATCAGGCATCGTATGAGTGAGGGATTCCCTCTTTTGACAACGAAAAAGATGGCTTGGAAAACTATGGTTACCGAGCTTCTTTGGTTTTTAAGGGGTTCCACAAACATCAAATTTTTGGTTGATAATGGTTGCCACATTTGGGACGGAGATGCTTATAAAAACTATTGCAAAATTGCAGGAGCTGTAGGAGAACCTGATTATGATATTCATGTCGACGATCCCAATCAGAATTGCACAAGGTTGATGACTCAAGAAGAATTCATCAACAAAATCAAAACAGATGATGAGTTTGCTGAAAAGTGGGGTGAATTAGGACCAATCTATGGTAAGCAATGGAGAAGTTGGCATTCAAATGCTAAGGTTACTATGGATGGTAAGTATCGTGAAGAAAAAGGTATAGACCAAATACAAAACCTAATCAACGACCTTAAAACAAACCCAGATTCAAGAAGACTAATGGTTAACGCTTGGAATGTGGGTGAGTTAGACCAAATGGTTCTTCCACCTTGTCATTATGGATTTCAAGTTTATACGAGAGAATTAAATTTAGATGAACGAATCGACATTTATAATGGTACTACAGTACCAATGAACCAAAGTAATGACTATTTCCACGAACATATGGATTCTTATGGTATACCACGTAGAGCAATCTCTTTAATGTGGAATCAACGCAGTGTCGATACATTCTTAGGTTTACCATTCAACATTGCTTCTTATGGTTTATTACTTGAAATCATTGCTAAGGAAGTTAATATGGTACCTGATGAGTTGATTGGTAATTTGGGTGATGTTCATTTGTATTTGAATCATATCAATCAAGCCAAAGAACAAATCGGTAGAAAATATACACCTGAAGAAAGAGTGGAAATGCTGAAGGAAGCTATGGGCAAGGATAATTATGCTTATGCGTTAAAGGAATTGATGCCTTTTGGTGGTGGTATGTCAAATTATTACGATCACCACAAAATACCATTCCACACAAGAGAGCCGTTTGAATTACCAACACTTAAAATAAACGATTTTAGGTCAGACACTAATACAATTATCGGCGACATTACAAAATGGTCAAGTGAGGATTTTAAAATTGAAAATTATAAATCACATCCGCCAATAAAAGCTCCACTTTCAAATTAATAAACATGGCAGAATTTAGCAAGCAATATCAAGAAGCTTTTGACTTCGATTGGAACGATTTTGATTACGAGGAGATCTTTCAAAAACTAGAGAAGAATCAGGTTTATCCACTTATTTGTGAGGGTCTAGGTACCTTAGCAGTAGCAAGATCCGACGAAGATCAAATGCTTTTTGCAATCCAATCTGAAGAAGAACCAGATATGGTAATTTGGAAAAAGCTAGAAGATGTGATTCAACTCGTGAAAGATCACAATGGATTATGATATATAGTTGATAATTTCAACATGCATCAAAATTCAGAGTATTTAAAGGCAATTTCGGATAAACTTGAGAGGTTAAATGTGGCATCACACGGTACCCCTCAGCCATTACAGGCTAAGGGAGATTTTAAGAAAGATCCAGACTCAATTGATCCTTTACAATGGATGGGACAAGCAGCACTGGACTTTTTGAACAAAAAGAAAAGTAATGAAACTTTTAACTCTTGAATTAATACCCAGAGTTCTTGGTTTTTTTCTTTGGTCTTGTTGCTTGGTTGTTTTCCCAACTGCATGGGCTGCTATCACTCTTAGTTTAGGAGCGTTTCAGGTCTTCAGATGCGAAAAAACAAACAAAGCAATCAATAAACTCTTTAAAAAGAGGACATTAGAAGAGAGCAAGGTTGGTATATAAGGGATGACATCTAAGAATTTATTTAGAACAGTTATCCCTTTATTTTTTGGTCTAATCTTAGGTTTTTTTGCGGGTTCTGCCCAGGGTGATTCAAAAACTCGGAAGGCAGAATTCTTTAGCGAAATAGGAGATACCATAATTATTGAAAGACCCTGTCCAAAAATAGTATCCGGAAAGAAAGCTCTAGTAATTGGGGATTCACACTCGGCTTACGTACATGGGTGGCAGTCGTTCCTTTCCAAGTGGACTGGCTTAATAATAACGAACACTGCTGTTGAGGGAAAGACTACATCCTGGATGAAGAGCCGCATTACGAAGTACATAGACACCTCCTACAGCTACTGTTTTATCTTCGGCGGTGGAAATGATGCGGCTGGTGGAATTAGTCCACGTACGGTCTTCCAAAACGTCCAAGAAATGGTTGATCTGTGTAACAAGTTTGGTGTACAAGCTGTCGTAATCACGGGATCTTCTCCAGAAAAAGTGTTGCCAACAAATTCTAATTGGAGCAACTACTCCAGGATTAAAACAGAATTCCAAAACATATTGGTAAAAGAGCTAAAGGGAGGAATAATAGTTGATGTTCGGGATCTCATCGAGAAAAAAGACTGCGCTGATTTTCTCTGTCACATGCAGGTTTCTGGTCATAAGAAAATAACCAATCAGATCATAGAGGATCTAAATTTATATCGGATAACCAACTGATATATAAAGAACACTTATTAAGAAATGGATAATTTAAAACTTTTTGAAGAATTTTCTCAGGAGAGACTTTTTGAGGATAGAGTTAATTCGATCAGGATGAAACTCGGAATCAACGAGTTTGAATGGAATGCAATGAGAGCAAATCCTGAAAATTCAGCGGATTACAAAAAGCATATAAAGTACTACAATTCAGACAAAACAAAAGCTTTTGTTGATAAGGTCATCGGCGCGGTCTGTGATATATTCGGAGACGGTAAAAATATGAAAAGCTTTATGCTCCGCTTAGTTGCTGCAGAAAGCTGTTACGGAACTAATCCAGGAACATATTCTCGTCCAGGCGTCACCAAAGGTATGTTCCAGCTTGACAAAAATTCAGCATTAAAAACCATAGGATATTCCGGGGTTTCTATAGACGGTAACGAAGAGATTAAAAAGAATCTAGGAAAACTGAGAGCAAAAGTAAAGACATCACTTGGTCTTGATTGGTCTCAAGTTCCATACACAAGTTTAGCAAAACCTCTTTATAATGCAATTGCATGTCGTATGTACATCGAGGTAAAGCTTAGAGACTACAACTATAATAAAGCAACCAACACGATTACCACAGTTTACAAAGGCATTCCCTATGACCTTGCTGGCCAAGCTAAGTGGTGGAAGACAAGATACAACACCTCGGCTGGAGCTGGAACGGAAGCACATTTCAAAAATCCATCGGGATGTAATCTATAATAATCGAAACCATTCCTTTATATTTGAGATATAGAAAATCAAATTATAAAGGAAATGAAATTCGGATTACTCTCAGCTCTGTCAATTTTAATTTTGGCATCTTCCTGCTCAACAGCAGAAAAATCTCTATCTATTAGAGACTTTCAACAAAAAGTTACAACCAACATTGTACAGGTTTCGTATTTCACTGCAACGACTCCGGACAGGGATACTCTTTACATCCAAGTACAAGATCCAATCGGGGAACTGCTCCATAAAATGTGGCTAACTGGTGTCTATGACGATTCAAATCCAGCGTGCACTGTAATCAGTGTGAATGAGGAGGAATTCAGAAAATTAATAGATAAGTCTATCGCAAAGAATTAATTAGCCAATCTGGCTAATCGTCACTGAAACTGAAGGAACACTCACAGTAAATGGGTTTATTGGGGTATTACCAAATCCGGTTGCTCCACCTGTTACTGGCTCGAATCCTTGTAGAGGACAAGCATTATTTCCGTATTTGATTTCGAAATAATCGTCCTTTGCTGCCTGAACTGGATAATGCCAATTGAAATCTGCATAATCAGGATTCAGTACATTTCCCAACATTTCCACTACTTGTGCTGAGTAAGGAACATCTGTTCCATTTTTTGCAAGCCAAACGTAGGTGTATCTTTCACCATTTCCGCAAGTTTTCATATTACCAGAAAGCTTGATCTCGTAGATCCCTGGATTTTCAACAAAGAACTTGAAATTTCCAGTAGCTCCAGAAGGACCTGCAGTTGCGCCAGTTGGACCACCAGTAGCACCAGTAACATATACCCCATTAGAGATATTTGTCGTATCACATCTAACATAGGCTGCTTCACCAGTAGCTGCAACACCCTGAAAAGTTGTATCGTAGAAATGACCATAATAGGGTGCTTGTAAATAGTAAGAAAGCTCCGACCATCTTTTAATTCCATCTCCCAATTTCACTCTATATGTGTCGGTTTCAAAACCAAGTTCACCACTTAGCAGAACTGGATTATTTTGAGTCCAATTTGCTGCAATATCTTGTCTGAGTACTATTCTGTAAGCCACGATTTAAGTGTATTTTGTTTATATATCTGGTGGTACAACTAGTATTTGAGAATCACTATACCAGATCCTCCGTTTCCTCCACCTCCAGAGTCTGATCCGGTAGCACTTCCTCCACCTCCACCTTTACCTGTGTTGGCTCCCCCTGATGCTCCGTCATTGTTGTTAACATTAGCGGTACCCCCGTTTCCACCAGCACCGTATGTGGTTGATAATCCGGAAATACTGGAAGATATTCCGGCTCCTCCTGTTCCAGCGGTTGAACTCCCCGATCCATTTCCTCCTGCACCGCCTGCGCCACCGCCTGCGCCTCCTGCACCGCCACCACCACCACCATTTCCACCCTTCGGTGCTACAGTGTTAGTTACTTGAGCTGCTCCACCAAGTCGAACACCAGTTCCTGCAGGTCCGGGGTTGTTAGTTCTACTGCCTCCACCGTATATTCCTCCCAGCGAGGTGATTGATGCAAAAACAGAGTCACCACCACCGGTTCCATTATTGTTAGACCGTGTATCTGCACCTCCTGTACCTCCATACCCAACGGTAACTGTATAAGAGTTTCCTGGTGTTACTGATAGGATCCCGGTTAAAACCATTCCTCCAGCACCTCCACCACCACCACCGGAGTCATATCCATTTCCACCACCAGCACCGCCGGCGACTACTAAATATTCAACTGAAGTTACCCCTGCCGGAGCTGTCCATGAGGTAGTCCCCACTGACGTAAAAGATTCGATTGTATAAATTCCGAATCTAGTTTTAGTTACGTTGTAGTTTTGTAAAATTTCGTTGGCCGATAGGACTCTATTATAAATGAATATCTCGGAAATATCCCCCACAAATTGATAAGAACCTGTTGGACTTGATCCCCCAGATGTAAATGCACTCCTTCCTATCCACAATTCTTGAGAATTTGATATTGTGCCAGATGGAAATGAACCGGCTGCAGTGGAAACCTCGATACCATTGACATATAGCCTTTGTGTAGATTCATCCCTGGTATACATTACATAATACCAAGATCCATTATTGTAATTAGTTAAAGGACTACTAATAGATCTATTAGAGGCGCCGCTTTGTGCGATGTCCCCCACAATCTGTCCACCATTTAGCCATATCCGATAATTCCAAGGCCACCCGGCAGTAGTTTCTTTGGATAAGAGCATTTTAATTCCGCTTGCTGTGGTTCTGAACCATCCACCAACGCTGAATGTTTCCGAAGCTAAACTTTGATTGGTATCAACATAATCGCTTCCATCGAAGCTAAAGTAACCACCATTCCCTGCATTATAAGTTGGTGAATTTACGAGGGAAGTTGAATACCCGTTAGAGCTAAGGTCTGTCCACGTTGTCCCAGATCCAGGGTAAGACAATTCGTTTCCTGCATTTAAATACAGTTGCAAATTTGATGTAACTATTTCACCATTGTTATTCTGTGACGATAGGAAAGAAAATGGGAATATTATCATTTATATGAAGTTTTGTACATATGAACCAAAATATTTAGTTCCGTCGTATATGAAAGTGTATACATCATATCGGTTTGCTGCAGAAGTCATTGTAGGTGTAGAACCACCGGACCAAGTAACTGAAGCTGGCCATGAGATCAATTGTGATCCTGCAGAGTTCTGTTTTATGACGAGAATGTAAGATGCACCTGCATTTCCATTACTAAACGTAAACGTTGTAGTTGCAGCGTTCAGTGTGAATGTTTGAATATTACCAGAATCCCAATCAACCGTTGTTGACGATGTGGTATTTCCGTTAACATCGGCAGTAACCCAGGATTGTCCGTTTATTTGAATATTACCAGTGTAGGGTGAAATAAAAGTACCCGTTGCCCCAGTTGCTCCAGTAGGTCCGGTAGAACCAGCCGGCCCAGTAGCACCAGTAGCTCCAGTAGGACCAAGTTGGGTATACATGACCTGTGTGAAGGTTGAAATTACACTTGGTGTCGCAGGTGTCACTGGGCTAGTACCAGCGGGTAAATATTCTATCGAAACCGAAGTGCTATCAGCACTCCACCAAAGCTCAACGTAATCATTCGGATTTATTGAAGTTCCAACAAAGTTAACGGTTGCCACAGTGTACCCGAACTCGGAAGAATTTTTACGCGCCGGTATGAAAAATCTGGTTGTGCTATCCGGATAATCAGATCCCATATATCTAAGCCAAATATCAGCATAATGAATATCATTGTCTACATTCACGAGCTGGATAGAATAAATCATTGTATAAGTGCCCGGGTTTTCTATAACTACTGTACCCGTTCCAGAAAGAGAAAACCCAGTGGATCCTAGATCTGTATTAATTCTTACCATCTGTGCTGTTCCAGGAGAGACAAATGCCTGATCCGTGGTATCCACGAAATTACCATAATATCCCAGAGAGCCACCCGCACCGGTAGCTCCAGTTGGGCCAGCAATACTCACACCGCTAGTCCCAGAGGTTCCGCTAGTTCCTGAATCACCGCTATTTCCTGAAGTTCCGCTAGTTCCTGAAACACCGCTCGTTCCAGAGGTTCCACTAGTTCCAGAAACACCACTGGTTCCTGAAGTTCCACTATTTCCGAGGATACTGAATATCCATATTCCAAGAGTCCCAGGAGCAATCAGATCAGTTACAAGGACAGAATATGTGAATAGTTCAGGATTTCCACCATCGCTTGTGATGTCATCAATTATACCGAGGATCCCGACATTTTGAGCTATCCCTGCATTATATCCTACGACTCTCACCAAATCTCCAGGCTGGTATGCAGAGTTATCGTATGAGGTAAAATCCAGGATATTACCAATATCTCCTGAGGTAATATTCTTAATGTCGGCACACACTACTTTATAACCAAGTCCATTTATTCCAGATGTTCCGGACTCTCCAGAGGTACCGCTAGTTCCTGATGTACCGCTAGTTCCTGATGTACCGCTAGTTCCTGAAGTTCCTGAGGTACCGCTAGTTCCTGAGGTACCGCTAGTTCCTGAATTGCCAGAGGTACCACTCGTTCCCGAAGTTCCACTTGTTCCACTAGTTCCCGAAGTTCCACTCGTTCCTGAAGTTCCACTAGTTCCTGAAGTTCCACTTGTTCCACTGGTTCCCGAGGTTCCACTTGTTCCTGAGGTTCCACTTGTTCCTGAAGATCCTGAGCTTCCACTTGTTCCCGAAGTACCAGCAGGCCCTGGTTCGAAATAAGGCAAGGAATTCCAAAGGGTAACCCCGTCGCCAAGTTTTAATTTATTGGTGTCTTCTTCAAAGCCAAATTCACCTTTAAGAAGTAATGGATTGTACTCGCTCCAATTTGCTGCTGTGTCCTGTCTGAGAACTATACGATAAGCCATTTATGATAAGATACTTTGGTGTATATATCAAAGATTGAAGCCTATTAGCTCCCCAACCAGGTTGCTTGGAACCAGGATTTTGAAGAGCTTTGCGTCCTTGAGTTTGAACTGAAACCGTTGTTTGCTACTTGGACATAGTCTGTTGATCCATTCATATAAACAACCTTCTTTATAATCAAATTGACAGCACCGATAGATCCAACAGCTGCAACGGTTGACCCATTTTTTAAAATAGCCAAACCTGCTTCTGAGGAAGACCCTCTGTACACATCATAAGTTCCCGATATCTCCCAATATCCGGATTTTAAAGGAGTGAAAATGTAAGTAGATGTATTGAACCATGCACTTGACACATTAGAGGAAATGTCTACAACGGAATATCTGCAAGGATCTGAAGTATAACTTCCAGGGAGTGTATAAGTTACATTGGCATATGCTTGTAAAAAGTAAAACGTGGGGGTAAGCTCAGTTCCAACACCAGCTGCCAATTTGCTAACCTCAAAGAAACCGCCCCTGTTCGATCCACCACTTTCAAAAATTCGAACTTTGTCCTGAAAAACATCTATCACCATTCCGGTTGTAATTGTGGTGTTGGTAACTGGTTTATTCAAGAGTATTTCTCCACCCTCATCACCACCAGAATTTGATGATCTCAGATTTGGCGATTCCAAGGTCGTTCCATCAAAAGTTAGTGACGTTTCAGCGGATATTCCTCCAGTTCCATTTGATGTTAAAACTTGATTATTTGATCCAGGGACAGTGACCGAAGTTCCAGACGTTCCTGAAAATCCCGATGTCCCAGAAGAACCGCTCGAACCGGAAGAGCCAGAAGATCCGGAAGTTCCTGAGTTACCCGCCAGCCCACTGGTCCCGCTTGATCCAGAGGTTCCTGTGTTTCCTGAGGATCCTGAAGATCCGCTTGTACCTGAGTTACCACTCGTTCCAGAGGATCCCGAAGACCCACTTGACCCCGAGGTACCGTTGTTACCAGACGAACCACTAGAACCAGAGGATCCACTAGAACCAGAGGATCCACTAGAACCAGAACTACCAGAAGTCCCAAAAGTATTTCCTGAAGTACCGGATGTTCCAGCTGTACCGGATCCTCCCGACGTTCCAGCAGTTAAGTCTCCCCTCTGCCAAGAACTACCTGTCCACACATAGATTGCGAGCTCGTCACCCGGAAGGAATGCTTGTCCAATTATAGGACTTTTTGGAAATTCTGCCATGATTTATTTCTGTTCACTATATATCAAAAAATGTCACTCCCAAATTTTCAAGGTAAGCTGGGTTTAGTACTTTGAGAAAATATATAAAACAAAAAAACTCAAAAAGATGCTATTAAAAAACGGATCAAAAGGACCTGAGGTAAAGAAGCTTCAGGAAAAACTTGGGGTAGATCCCACTGGGAACTTCGGCCCGAAAACAGAAGCCGCGGTAAAAGCATGGCAAAAAGCAAACGGACTTAAAGATGACGGAATAGTTGGTGATGGTACTTGGGGAAAGATGTTCGGATCATCTGCACCGGCTGCAGCTCCAGTAGCCATTCCACCTTCCGAATTCAAACTAGATAAATTAAAGGGACACATTCCTGATGCGGTCCTAGCTCAGATCCCTGATACTGCTGCTAAATTTGGTATCACAAATACTCTTAGACTTGCACATCTATTGGGTCAATGCTCACACGAATCTGGGAACTTCAAGGTTTTCAAAGAGAATCTAAATTATTCAGCAGATGGTCTTAAGAAAATCTTCGGAAAATATTTCCCAGGAAATCTAAATGAATCATATGCTAGACAGCCGGAGAAAATTGCCAATCGTGTTTATTCATCCAGAATGGGGAATGGAGACGAGGCTTCTGGTGATGGATATCGTTTTGCAGGTAGAGGAGCGATTCAATTAACCGGAAAGTCTAACTATGCTGCTTTTGATAAATTTGTGGATGATGATATAATGGCAAACCCAGATTTAGTAGCAACTAAATATTCACTTATGTCTGCTGCTTGGTTTTTCTGGAAAAACAACCTCTGGTCACTTTGTGATAAAGGTGTAGATAATCCGAGTATTACTGCTGTTACCAAGAGGGTAAACGGAGGTCATCACGGATTAGCGGATCGCATAGAGAAAACAACAAAATTTTACAATCTCCTTAAGTAATCATTCATCACACGGAATATAATGAATAAAGCTCAGTTTTTATTACTGGGCTTTATTTTTGATTATCCTACCCTTTACAAGAAATCCTTTTTTTAAAGCTTGACCTATTGTTGAATGTGAAACATCCAAATCCTTAGAAGCATCAACAATACATTCCCACTCATTAATGATATTCCCATCTTGGTCTAATTCAACCACGGGTTTTAATTGATCTTTTGCTATTCCTCTTCTAATGCGATCAACACTTTCACCCTTATATTCATAATACCAAATATACCCACCTCCTGTTTGGTTTTCGCCGCGGAGACATTTACCTATGGTTTTATCCGTTTTGAATCCAAGAGTTTGTGAAGCAAATCTAATAGATTTATACTTTCCTACAAAGTTTCCAGTTTCTGCATCATATTGAAAAACTTCTTTTTTGTTAAATCCATCGTGCGTTTTCCCTTTCCACGGATTATTATTTAGCATTCTTTCTCTTGCTATCTCAGCACATTTATCATAGGTTCCATTTCTAATTCTTTTTTGGACCCCGCTCGAAACAGAATCCTCTGACATAAGGAAAGTTTTTTCGCCTCCCGAGGTTTTATTAACCAGAGGTCCGGTACCAAGATCTGTTCTCCCGTAGAATGAAATTAATTCTATCTCTTTACAGCAAACCTCATCTCTACAAGCAGATTCAAAGACTATTTTAGAATAGAATCCATGTTTTTTTACAACGGCGTGCCAATGAGGATTTCTTTTCGCTGAAGAATTAGAACGTGGATAGCTACCGTTTTCGATCTTTCCTATACCTACATAAAATATAGTATCGGACCCTTCTTTATAGTGTTCATAAACGTAATACATACTGTATATATCCACTACCATTAAACCTAAAGTTTATCGGTTATCTAACAGAGAAAACTAAAAAATGATATATAATTCCAAAGAGCAAACCATTCTCTTTTTAAAATAAAAAATAATGAAATAGTAAATGTCTTACACAAGAGAGCAAGGAGAAAATGCTGTTAAAGCAAAAGGTGACGTTTGGTTCGAAGATGCAAACAACAAAGGATTCGA
>VFQS010000672.1_pt1 | contig 36181 bp, 61 predicted proteins | sample 3512361 | NCBI WGS metagenome assembly VFQS01 (sample SAMN10412375, study PRJNA504923) | tailings metagenome | isolation source: Relicate 1 Philex TSF3 active mining | place: Philippines
TTGAAGTAGAGGAAGAGACACTATGACAGCACACGAAGCCGGGAAAGGCGATAGCCCACGTAAGCAGCAGGATCAGAAGGCTTACGAGGAAGGATGGGAGAGGATCTTTCGTAAACGAGAGAAGGAAGAACCTGTGAAGCAACATCAAGAGGATGACTGCAATGACTAAAGAAGACATTATCCGCATGGCGCGGGAGGCAGGAATGGCGTGTACGAACAGGTCAAGAGGTTTCTGAAATGAGTGGAGACCATAACCTATACCAAAAATGGAGAGAAGCAGAAGCCTATGCTGTTCCTATGACACCAGAAGGTGTGAAAAGTTCGCAAGAACGGTGGAGGGGCTTTAATCAAGGTTATAAACAAGCCATAAAGGACGTTGTTGATTTGTTAATGATACAGCACGAAGCAGCTAAAGGATCACATAACTATTGGCACGTTGCAGCGCAATTGATTCAAATTGAAAAGGAAAATAACACATGAGTTGGATTGTAATCGGATTTGCTTCAGAGGCTGGTAATTTTGTTCAGCATATTGTACCTGTGGATGATATGTATGAGCACGAGTTACTGCCTTCTTGTTGGTGTTGTCCTAAAATTGATTCAAAAGATTTTCTAGCTATTCACAATTCGGCAGATGAGAGAGAAAAGTTTGAAAGTGGTGAAAGGAAACCATCGTGACAATAGAACATCTTATTGTCGGAGCAACAGGTGTAGGCTATCTCATCGTAGGTGTGCTACAATGGCTAAAAGGAGAGACAGCTAACGGAATGATTTGGACGGGATATGCTTTTGCTCAGGTGGGGTTGTGGCTAAACCTACGATAACATTGCCGCCTATCAATTTAATCAACTTTAACAGATTGAGGTTTTGGATGCCAGACATTACAATGTGCATGGACATTAGTTGTCCAGATAGACTCTCTTGTTATAGGTATCAAGCACTGCCTAAGCCCCAGCGACAGTCTTATTTTGTAGAAAGTCCTAGGAAGATGGATGGATGTGCTTATTACTCAAAAGTGAAAGATACAGATGAGATTAGTTCTCGATATAGAAACAAAACTGGATCACAAAACGATCCACTTAGCAGTAACTAAAAACATCGATACAGGTGAAGTACGAACATGGAAAGCAGCAACTGGCCTAAGCGACTATCTAAGCAAGGCTACACTCTTGATCGGCCACAACATCATCTCTTTCGATGCACCGATCCTAAACCGTATTTGGAAGACGAAGATTCGTTTGAGCCAAGTGTTCGACACACTTATCGCAAGCAGGCTTCTCGATCCGAGCAGGGAGCAAGGCCACAGTCTAGAGGCATGGGGCAATACGCTGGGGTTTCAGAAGATTAACTACGCTGCTGTATGGCAGTGGATGATGGACAGGAGACAAGAGTATGACGGAGAATGTTTCGATAAACCTGTTGATAGTCTTCTGGAGTCTTATTGCATTAGGGACGTTGAAGTTTGTGCTAAACTGTATCTTAAACTATGCAATGAGCTTAATGAGAAACAGTTTTCACAAGATTCGATTGAACTGGAACACAAAGTCGCGGCTATAATAGCAGAACAGGAAAGAAATGGATTCAAACTTGACACCGTTTACGCCACTTGTCTACTTACTGACATCAAAGGAAAAATGGCAGGAATATATGAGCAAATGCAACATAGATGGCCTCCCGTCATTACGCCACGTTTCCACAAAAAATCAGGAAAGCCCATCAAAGACAGCGTGGTTACTTTCAACCCCGGATCAAGAAAGCAAATCGGAGAAAAGCTGATCGAGCTAGGGTGGAAGCCTCAGAAGTTTACTGAGACAGGTCAGCCGATGGTTGACGAATCTATCCTTGAGAAGCTTGACATTCCAGAGGCTAAACTGATCGCTGAGTATCTGATGCTCCAGAAGCGTGTAGCACAGATTGAAAGCTGGTTAGAGGCTGTGAAGGAAGACGGCAGGGTACACGGTAAGGTAATCACCAATGGTGCAGTGACAGGTAGGATGACGCACAGTAGCCCTAACATGGCACAGATCCCTAATGCAGGATCAGTCTATGGACATGAATGTCGTGAGTGCTGGACCGTGGAAGAGGGTAATGTCTTAGTAGGCTGTGATGCTTCAGGTCTGGAGCTTCGGATGCTTGCCCATTATATGAAGGATAAAGATTATGTCAGAACTATCTGTGAAGGATCTTCAAAAGATGGAACAGATGTTCACACAGTTAACCAAAAAGCAGCAGGACTTGCTACTAGAGATAACGCAAAAACTTTTATCTACGCCTATCTTTACGGAGCAGGTGATGCTAAAATTGGAAGCATTGTTGGGGGAACTGCAAAGGATGGAGCGAGACTCAAAGCAAAGTTCCTCGCTCAGACCCCAGCACTCGCCAGACTTATGGGAACTGTATCAAAGTATGCGGCAAAGGGGTTTGTCCCAGGACTGGATGGTAGAAAGATCTGGGTTAGATCTGAGCACGCTGCACTCAACTCTCTCCTCCAAGGAGCGGGCGCGGTGGTAATGAAGAAAGCTTTGTGTCTGTTTTACGATAAGATCAAGGAGAATAAATGGAAAGTTAAGTTAGTCGCTAATGTCCATGATGAGTTCCAGTTTGAGTGTCCTCCTGACATCGCTGAACTTGCTGGCAAAGCAGCTAGAATGTCAATCATCGAGGCAGGTGAGCATTACAAGCTCCGATGTCCTCTAGACGGAGAATACAAAATTGGGAAAAGCTGGAAAGAAACACACTGAAGCTAGTGGTGACGAGATCACAGGACAGATTGTAATCAATTTGTACGAGGATAGTTTTGAAGTCAAGACTACAGAGACAGTTGATCTGTTTACTGTGTGGGCTGTAGCGATAGGCATCCAAGAATATCTGGAAAATATCGCTGAGGATCTTGACAAAGTGGACAAGATCATGCTTCAATAGGAGGGATATGTATCAAAAAATATTATCTGAAGAAGATAAAGCCAACATATGTAAGTGGGGTCTTGAAGGCATACGATTGAAAGATATTGTTGCTCGGTTGGATGGTAAAGTTTCAAAGCAACGAGTGGAGCAAGTTCTTCGACGTAACAAAATCAAGAACACTGAAATTTGGAGAGACAATCGAGAGAAGGATCGTCTGAAGCAGTTAGAGAAGAAGTACGGAAAGCAGTTCTTCGATATTGACCGCAGACGAGACGTTATCTACCAGATTGTGAAAGACAAGTTCATTCACAAGAAGTCTAACGCTAAACAAGCAGGCATTGAGTGGTCTGTAGAGTTTGGAGAGATTGAGTTTCCTGTTAACTGCCCAGTGTTAGGTATTGAACTTGACTATTGGTCAGATCGAAGACAAGATAACTCCATCTCTTTTGACCGTATAGACAACTCTAAAGGATATGTGTCTGGAAATGTTATCATCATGTCATGGAGAGCCAACAGGATCAAGAATGATGGAACAGCGGAAGAACATAAAAAAATCTATGAATTCATGCAAAAACACTTGCAAAGTTCATGAAGGTGTGTTAGAATAATTGTTCTTGAATTGAGACTGTGGCGTAATCGGTAGCCGCAGCAGACTTAAAATCTGTCGCCTAGTGCGTGAGGGTTCGAGTCCCTCCAGTCTCACCAAATATGTTATCTTTCTAATCTCCTTAGAATGACAGATCGGAAAGACGGTCAACTTAACTTAAAGGAAAATGAAATGGATATGAAACCTGTAAAGATCGGTGGCGAACTCTTCTGGGCTAACTGGATGAACCAGTACAATACGAAGTTCAACGAGGACAACAAGAAGTACGAATGCACGATCGGTAATCTTTCAGACAAAGCTGCTGAAGCCCTCAAAGAGCTTGGCATCCAGATCAAAGAGAAAGATACGATGGGTAAATACATTGTAGGCAAGAGCCTCTATGTTTTTGAACCTGTCGATGAAGATGGTAAGCCTGTTGATATTGCCAAGATCGGCAATGGCACTAAGGTTACTGCCTTGGTTTCCAGCTATCGTCACAAGATGTCTTCTAAATACGGTGCTGCTCCGTCGATCAAGAAGCTGATCGTTACTGAGTTGAAGGTGTATAGCCCCAGCGGTAGCGATGACGGTGAAGAGTGTCCGTTCGTTGACGAAGAACTGGATGATGTCCTCTAAAGAGGAACACCCAAAGAAGTTACTCATTGACGCTGACTACCTGATTTATGGTGTTGGTTTTGCTAGTGAGGAGGATTCTGAGAAGTTTGCAAAGAGCAGGTTAGTAGAGACACTCGAAGATATGGTCTACATACACCTGAAGGCAGACTCTTATGAAGCCTTCTTAACTGGTAAAAACAACTACCGTTACGAGATTGCAAAGACAGTACCCTATAAAGGTAATCGCAAGGACGCTAAAAAGCCCAAACACTATGATGCTTTGCGTGAATGCATGATTACCCGCTTAGGTGCTGTCATTGTTGATGGTCAGGAAGCAGACGATGAAGTAGCTATCAGGATGACAAAGGAGCCAGATCAGTACCTGCTTGTAGGCGTTGATAAAGACCTAAGACAGATACCGGGATGGCACCACAATCCTCATAAGGCTCAGACGGAGTACATTGATGACTTTCAGGCGTATAAAAGCTTTTGTTTACAGTTGCTCACCGGGGACAGAGTTGATAACATACCGGGTCTGGAAGGGATTGGTCCAAAGAAGGCCGCTAAAGCTTTGCAAGACGCTTCGACAAAAGAAGAACTACTCAAGGCGTCCTTTAAAAAGTATCAGGAACTCGGACATTCGTTGGATTATTTTACAGAGCAGGGGCAACTCCTCTGGCTTAGGCGTACTGAGGGAGAACTATGGCAACCGTCAAACGTAAGTTAAGTGCCAAACAGGTAGCAAAGAAGTATGGCTTCCGCAGTGGCTTGGAAGAGCGCATTGCAGAGCAGTTGGACAAGGCAGGTGTAGAGTATACATATGAGCAGGTAAAGCTGAAATACATCAAGCCAGCTTCTGAGCATGTGTATACGCCCGACTTTGTACTTTCTAACGGGATCATTGTAGAGACTAAAGGCCGATTCTTGATGGCAGATCGTCAGAAGCATATCCTAGTTAAGAAGCACAATCCAACACTGGACATTAGGTTTGTCTTTAGCAACTCTAATGCACGGATCAGTAAGACAAGTCGTACAACGTATGCTCAGTGGTGTATTAAGAACGGCTTCCTTTATGCAGATAAGACAATCCCAGAGGAATGGTATAATGAATAGTATTTTTAAAATGCTTGAGCAAGACTCTGTACGGGATGCTTGGAACAATGTCATGGAAGCTCTTGTGGTGGAGCGTCTGAAGGAAGACTATCTTCTGTGTCTTGATTGGGATGATACAGAGACTTCTTCAGCTATCTTGACAGTCTTGCGTTATTTCATGGTCTACGAAGACTTTAAACATTTTCTTGATGAGGTTCGACATGCAGGTTACGCTGTTACACGAGAATACTGATGGATCAGCTTGTTACAGCTTTGATCTGACAGAGCAGGAGCGTGAACAACTACTTTGCTATGGTATTCTTGAAGCATTGAAAGCAGGTATCCGAGAAGGCGAGAAACTTACCTGTGAAGGAAAGGAACTTGATGAAAGTTAATCTGGTATGGGCTACTCCTGACATTGAAGAGAAAGTAGCTTATTGTGCCCGTGTGAGTAATCCTGAGAATCAGCATAACCACGAGACTGCTCCGAAGCTTCTGAAGTACTTGATGAAGCATAAACACTGGAGTCCTTTTGAAATGGCTAATGTGTGCATGGAGATTGAGACTACTCGCGATATTGCTCGGCAGATCCTTCGCCATCGTAGCTTTAGCTTTCAGGAGTTCTCCCAGCGTTACGCTGTTGTCAATGACTTCTCTATTCGTGAATGTCGAACACAAGATGAGAAGAATCGACAGAACAGCTTGACTACTGGGGATCAAGAGCTGCAGAACTGGTGGAATTCTGCTCAGTTGCGAGTACAGCAAGAAGCTGAGTTCATGTATCGTGCTGCTCTGAATCGTGGTGTTGCTAAGGAACAAGCTCGAGCACTGCTTCCTGAAGGCATGGCAGTGAGTAGGATGTACATGAATGGCACTCTGCGTAGCTGGTTGCATTACATTGAAGTACGCACTGATCCTAGTACACAGAAGGAGCATCGTGATGTTGCAGAAGCTTGTAAGACTGTTATTGGACTTGTGTGTCCTTCTATCATGGAGATTTGGAATGAGCATGAATAAAGACGTTTATGATATCCTAAACAACTTCGACTTTGAGAAAGTAAAGGATGTGATGGATACGCTGGATTGGAAATACTGGGATAGCGAAGAAGATACTGTGTCTATTTATGAACTTCGGAAAACAGCCAGATATCTTTTAACAACTGTATACACCGCTCCTAACTCGCCTCATCAACACCTTTCTACAGGTGGTTTTGAAGCGGAACGACGTATGTATCCCGGGGATTCTAAGAAATATCTTAACTTGAAATTTGTTGTTGAAGAGGTTAACACTGCTGATTTTGAAGGAGCTACTAATGCTGATTGAAGAGTATCAACAACAGGCTTGGAAGACAGCTTTGGAAACTGCTAAGAATCCTGCTTACATGGTGGCGAATCTGACCTCAGAGGCTGGTGAAGTTGCAGGCAAGTATGCTAAGTGGATTCGTGATGGTGTCTTGGATGAGGATGGCCTGCAGAAGGAAATGGGTGATGTGTTCTGGCAACTTGCAGGACTGTCTACTGTGATGGGTTGGAGCTTGGCTGATATTGCTTCTAAGAACCTTCAGAAGCTTGCTAAGCGAGTAGAAAACAACACTGTTAAAGGCTCTGGAGATAATCGCTAATGCGTATCCTCGTCATTCCTGACACTCAAGTCCGTGAAGGTGTTCCTTTGGAGCATCTTACATGGGCTGGTGAAGCTATCTGTGAGTATCGTCCTGATGTTGTGGTACACTTAGGCGATCATGCAGATATGCCTAGTCTGTCTAGTCACGATGTCAAAGGCTCTAAGTACTTTGAAGGCTTGCGCTATAAGAAGGACATTGAAGCTGCTAAGGTTGGCATGAAGATGCTCCTGCAGCCTCTCAAAGACCTCCAGAGCCGCCAGAAGAAGAACAAAGAGAAGGTTTATAAGCCTCGAATGGTACTGACTCTTGGTAATCATGAGAATCGTATTGACAGAGCTGTGAACAACAATCCTACACTTGAAGGACTGATTTCTACTAAGGATCTTGAGTATGAGAAAGATTGGGAAGTACATCAGTTTCTTCATCCTGTGTTCATTAATGGCGTGGGCTTTAATCACTATTGGCCTGTGGGCGCAATGGGCCGACCTGCAGGCAGTGCTAGTGCTATTATCAACAAGCTACATCAATCTTGTGTTGCTGGACATCAACAAGGCAAGCAGATCGCTTATGGTAAACGTGCTGATGGCAAGCCTATTTGTGCAATCATTGCTGGTAGTTACTATCTGCATGATGAATCTTATATGGACCAGTTGTCTAACCGTCACTGGCGAGGCTTGCTGGTGATGAATGAAGTCAATGATGGACACTTTGATGAAATGTTTTTGTCAATCGAATACCTAGGAAAAAAATATGGCAACAAAGAAACAAACTAAAAAAGTAACAACTAAACCTACTACATACTACTCACGGAAGTTCCTCAATAAAGATAAAGGAATGGCGGCTATTGAGTTTACTTTTGAGTTTAACCCGGAGTGGATGTATCATGGTGGATGGGACGCTAATGTTGTAATCTCTGACTGCTATAAGGCCTCTACGCTTGATTTCAGTTGTTATACTGTAAAAGACATTGATAAAGTTATTGACAAGGTTTCTCTAATCTTGACTGAGTTTGAGAAGTTTGGTAACTTGCTTCTTGAAAACAAAGAAGCCGCTATTGAGGCCATGAAAAAAGCTGAAGCTGAACGTAAAAAACGCAGGAATACAAAGACTAAAACATCTATCTTGGACAAATTGGAGGAAAGCAGTGGAGCATAAGTGTAACAGTTGCTTTTATATGCAGCATGAACGAGACAAGCATCCCTGTAATACCTGTGAAGGTTATAACAAGTACGTGAACCGTAACGTGTACATTCATACGCCTGATACAGTCAGTATAAAGACGTGGGATGAAGAAGATGCTTTTGATGGTTACTACGGCGGTTCAGAGGATTATGTGCAGAAAGCAAACGATGCTGTTCATTCCCCGAAGCATTACATGCTCTTCGAGAAAGAAGGCATTGAAGTTCGTCATGTAATTGAAAAGCTTGTAGCTAAAATCTACGCACAGCCTAAAGGCAGCCCTACTCCTCTTTTTACTTCTGATTATGCGCAAATGATGCAGTACTTTATGCGTTTCATGGAAAAGAATGGTAAAGAGGATCTTGAAAAAGGTCTTTGGTTTTTACATCGAGTGTTAGAGGCGTATGAATGAAATTACGCTCGAAGAACTAAAGGAGCGTCTAGCAGGCTTGGATGAGGTTACACTGATGGAAGTGTTAGACATCCACAGTGATGAACTCGTTGAAGCCTTTGAGGACAGAATTGAAGAAAACATGGATAAACTAAAGAGGATGATGAATGAGTGAAACGCAGACTTTTAAAATGACCCCGTACAACGAATATATCGCCAAAAGCCGCTATGCTCGTTATTTGGACAATGAAGGCCGTCGTGAGCACTGGCCTGAGACAGTGAAACGATACTTTGACTTCATGCAGAAGCATCTGAAAGAGAAGCATAACTATGTCTTTGAGGACACTCTGCGTCAAAAGCTTGAGACTGCTGTGGTTAACCTTGATGTTGTGCCTTCTATGCGATCTATTATGACCGCTGGTGACGCTCTTGAGCGTCAGAACATTGCAGGCTATAATTGCTCGTATCTGCCTATTGACGATCCTAAAGCATTTGATGAGGCTATGTATATCCTGCTCTGTGGTACAGGTGTGGGCTTTAGTGTGGAGCAGAAGTATGTTAACAAGTTGCCTGAGATCCCTTGCAAGCTCTATGATTCTGAGTCTCTGGTTGTCGTTAAAGACTCCAAAGAAGGCTGGGCAAAGGCCTTGCGACAAGTTATTGCCTTGCTATACGCAGGTGAAGTACCTAAGTGGGATGTATCTTCGGTTCGTCCTGCAGGAACTCGCCTCAAAACCTTTGGAGGTCGTGCCAGTGGCCCCGAGCCGCTTGTGGAACTCTTTAAGTACGTTGTCTCCAAATTCAAAGGTGCTGCTGGACGAAAACTTACAAGCTTGGAAGCCCACGATATTCTTTGTAAAATTGGGGAAGTCGTGGTGGTCGGTGGAGTACGTCGTTCCGCGATGATCTCTCTGTCTGACCTTGGTGATGATCGTATGGCTCACGCTAAGGCAGGTAACTGGTGGGATGGTAATGGTCAACGTGCTCTGGCTAACAACAGTGCAGTGTACGATGTGAAGCCTGATGTTGGTCAATTCATGCGGGAATGGAGTAGCATTTATGAGAGTCATTCGGGAGAGCGCGGAATCTTTAATCGGTATGCTTCAGAACTTCAAGCAGGCAAGAATGGACGCCGTAAGCTCAATCAAGAGTGGGGCACTAATCCTTGCAGTGAAATTATTCTGCGTCCTTATCAGTTTTGTAATCTATCCAGTGTTATTGTTCGTAGCGATGATACTGTGGATCGACTTCGGGATAAGATCGCTATGGCAACGATTCTGGGGACTTTTCAATCGACGATGACTCATTTTCCGTACCTGCGGAAGATTTGGCAGACCAACACTGAGGAAGAGCGTTTGCTCGGTGTTTCCATGACAGGCATTCTCGACAATAAGTTGCTGAATAATCCTGATGATCCTAACCTTCCTAAACTCTTGGAGGAACTGAAAGATGTGGCTGTTAATGTTAATGCTGAGTACGCTGACGCTATCGGTATCAATCGGAGTGCTGCTATTACAGCAATCAAGCCCGAAGGCACTGTCAGTCAGCTTAGTTCTACTGCTAGTGGCATTCACCCTCAACATGCTCAGTATTACATTCGTCGTGTAAGGTCTGATAACAAAGATCCTCTGACGGACTTCCTGAAGTCTCAAGGTTTCCCATCGGAGCCTTGCTTTATGAAGCCTGACAGCACGACAGTGTTTAGCTTTCCGATGAAGGTTGCTGAAGGTGCTCTGCTGCGTGAGGATTTGGATGCTATTACGCACCTGCGTTTGTGGCTGATGTTCCAGCGTCACTACTGTGAGCATAAACCCTCTGTGACCATCTCTGTTCAGGAACATGAATGGCCGAAGGTTGGTGCCTGGGTGTGGGATAACTTTGATGAGATTACTGGGGTGTCTTTCCTGCCCTACTCGGGAGGGACCTACAAGCAAGCCCCCTACGAAGAGTTTACCAAAGAGCAATACGAGGAGATGTTGAAAATTATGCCTACTACTATTGATTGGGACGCTTTTATTGAGGTGACTGATAATGTCGAAGGAGCGCAGACACTTGCCTGCACTGCCGGAAACTGCGAAATTTGAGTTAGCGTGCCCTAGTTGTGGCAAGAGTCGTGAATTCCAAACTAAGTCAGCTATGAATCAAGCTGAACGAAAAGGAACTTCATGTTACTCTTGTCGCACAGCAGCTAACAACAAAAAGCGGATTGGCACTAAAACAGGCGCTAAGAACCCTGCTTGGAAAGGATACAAAGATGTTCCGGGTAAGGTTCTTAGTAAGTTAAAGAGAGATGCAGAAACAAGAGGAATTGACTTCCAAATAACTTTAGAAGACATCCAAGAAAAGTACGAGCAACAATATCATTGCTGTGCTTTAACCGGTATCCCTGTGTTGTTTGGAATGAACGCTTCTGTTGATCGTATCGACTCAGAAAAAGATTATACAAAAGACAATATTCAGATTGTGTTAAATGTCGTAAATATTATGAAAAGAGACATACCTGAAGATTTGTTTATTATGCTATGCAAAGCAGTAGCAGAAAGGCATAAATGAAAACAATTTATACCAAAGATGCTTGTCCTGCCTGTGTGACTCTGAAGGCTTCCCTAGCTAAGGCTGGGGAGGCTTTTCAGGAAGTCAAAATTGGACGAGACATTACACGAGAAGAGTTTATTAGTAAGTTTCCTACAGTACGGACTGTCCCGTATGTGGTAGATGACGACAAAGGTGAATAATGACGACGATTCTCGATTTAACAATCTGCGAGGAGGTTGAATGAAAGTACAATATACTTATTGTGGTTTAGAGTGTGATTTTGAGCTAAAAGAGGAAGAGGGTATTGAATATAATCCTATCCCTATCCTTGAAGCTATTATTAAGTTACACACTAGTCTTTATGCCTGTGATGGTGTGTCTCTTGTTTTGAAATCTACTGAATCTGAAGGATATTAATGGCTACTAAAGTACCTGCCAAAGCGGAGACTGCAAAAGAGAAGCAGTCGAACAGTTTGAAGTTGAAGCTGGATGACATGGCAGTTATTCGGCCTAAGACAGAGAAACAAGAAGAGTTCTTTGAGGCCTATCAACGTGGTGACTACTTCATGGCTTTGCATGGTGTTGCAGGCACAGGTAAGACTTACATTGCCTTGTATAAGGCTCTGGAAGAGGTCATGGATCGTAACAATCCCTTTAACAAGGTGACTATCATCCGTAGCAGCGTTCAGAGTCGTGATATGGGCTTTCTGCCAGGAGATGTAGATGAAAAGATGGACGTATATATCCAGCCTTACAGACAGATTTGCTCTGACTTGTTTAAGCGAAAAGATGCTTGGGATCGGCTGGTGGAACAAGGACACATTGAGTTTGTGTCTACTAGCTTCATACGTGGGACTACGTTCATGCATAGCGTCCTCATCGTAGACGAGATGCAGAATATGAACTTTGAAGAGCTGGATACAATCATTACTCGCGTAGGTGACAAGTCTAAGATTGTCTTCTGTGGAGACTACCGACAGACCGACCTACGCAAGAAGGATGATAAGTCAGGTATCTTGAAGTTCCTTGACATTGCAGGAAGCATGAAAGAGTTCTCACGCTTTGAGTTTGGTATTGAAGATATTGTCCGAAGCTCACTTGTGAAGAACTACATTATTGCCAAGACACACTATGAGGACGGACACAATGGGTAAACCTTATGAAGTATTTGTATTAACTGATTCAGTTGACTACGAAGGAGAAAGTGTTTTAGGCGTTTATTCTACAATGGAGAACGCTAAAAAAGCTGCTGATTTCTGGGAAGAAGAAAATAAAGGATTCTGGGACGATATTTACATTTATACAATCTCCGTTGACGCTCTTCCTGAGTCTATTTTTGACCGTAAAAGAGAAAAGGCTAAATAATGTTTAATCGTAAGTATTTAGTCACACATTATCAACCACGTCAGCTTTCGGAAACTAAGTACGTTGTCAATGAAGACAAAGTAATCGAACTAGTTGAAAAGACGCTGACATTGTTTCCGTTGAACGACGAAAAAGATAAGATTGTTATTGAACTGACGGAGATCAAGACATATGGGTAAGGCCAACGCTCGTAACCGAGCTGACAACGAAGAAATCATGCTGATGATGGGTCAGCAACAGCAACAGAATGGCCTGATCCGTTCTATCCAACAACAGTTCAATGCTCATCTGATCTTCATTGACGATGACATTGGAGATCCTGCCATGTATCGGGATGTCATTCATTGTCTTGCTACCTGCAATGAGAACGATACAGTTAACTTCTTGATTAACTCCAACGGAGGACGAACTGATAGTATTTGGCAAATCATTGAAGCCGTTAAGGGGTGTCGTGGGGAGGTTGCTGCTACAGTTATTGGTAGTGCTTATTCTGCCGCTAGTATGCTTGCGTGCATGGTTCCGGAATGCTATATTGCGGATTCAGCGGAAATAATGATCCACACAGCCCATTACGGTAGCATTGGCACGGTTCCGAATGTTAAAGGCCAGACGGACTTTGCTACTAAACAGATTAACAGATTGTTAGATATTTGCTATTCTGGTTTCCTTACTCCAAAAGAAATGGAAGAATTGAAAAACGGAAGAGAATTCTGGTTCAATGCAGACGAATCGCGTGAAAGGATGCTCAAGCGTCAGATATACCTGCTGAAGGAGTCTAAGAAGAAAGCTCCACGTAAAGTTAAGGAGTAACAAAAAAGGCCTCTAGAGTTCTTACGCTCTAGAGGCCTTTGTCGTTAGTGACTACGATAATCTTGTAAGACAGCTACGATAGCTGCTATGGAGCCTACAGTCCAGATAATTGGCTTAGCTAACTTAGCTATCCATTCAAGGACTGTAAAAGCACCAGAGGCTGCTGTAAAGGCATGAACCATACCTTCAGTATCCTTAGCTACCTTATCTACCTTTTCTTCTACTTTAACCAGTCTTTCATATATCTCGTTATGTGATACTTCTTTGGATTCCATATTACTTCTTATTCTTTAGTTCAATGATTTTCTCTAAAGTCCGGCCTCCAAAGTAGGCAGACATAACCAGCATACCCCATTGTCCTAACAGTTCAACGTAGGCATTGTTCACATTGATGTCCCACGCAGACATCAAAGCAAAGCCAAAATAGCCTGTCAGGATAGCCACAAGAGCCATAGGACGGATATTCTTAGACAACCAGCTATCAGAGGCCATATCGGCACTCCAACGGCCTGTAATGTTATCCTGCTCCGTCTTGTATGCTTCATTCTCTTTAGCCAGCTTCTCAAGCTCACCGTTCTGAGCCATCTCAGCCAGCTTAATCTGAGCCTCTGCCTTTTGAGCAGGATCAGGAATGAGTTTGTCTAGGATCTTTCCAGCAAACGGTAATAAGATATTAAGCATACTTGCCCCTGTGTAGTTCAATATGTGGCCCATCAACAAAAGATACCCAGTCAATGCCGCATTGAATAGGAATATTTAGCTTCTTAGCGGTGCTTTTGATGTGGTCTGTAACGATACGATAATTAGGCAGATCCCAATTAACTTTACCATCAATGAACACAGCAATATCCACTGCAAAGCCCTTCAAGTGCCTACTGTTCATGGTCTGAGATTTACCAGCCTCAAAGAGTTCCTTCTGTCTATCCAGAGTACGTAGTCCCTCAGTGATGCCAAAGTCAAGAGGAGACTCTTTGATAGCCTCTTCCATGACTTTGACAAGATCAGGGTGTACTCCTTTAAGACGATCTTTACTTCGTTGACTAAAGGAATACATAGCGATTACTCTCCGATTGTTTCCGCAGCAGCGGGCACAGTGAACGACTGCACAAAAGCTGCTTTGGTAGGCTCATCCATTAACTTCATCAAGGAAGAAACAAAATCGTTTACTTTACCCTTCTGAATACCGGTAGTCATGAATAACGCCAGTCCTTGAGGCTCAAGCAATAAGTCTGCCATTCTACGGTTAAACTCTGTAGTGTTTCCTCGCTGAATGTGCTCCACTCCCGCTCTGAGAATAGCAACAGTACGGCTTAAGAGATTGGGGATCTCTTTGGTTACATCTGCTTGTCCTTCAGGTAACTGAGAAAGCTTACGAGAAAGTTCATCAGCTTTGTTAGCACGTTTAAGATCAGCAAGAACACCGTTAACAGTAGCAGTTTCTTGAGGCGTTAAAACATCAGAAAGCTTATTGTAACGGGGAATCCCTGTTGACTTCTTAATCGTGGTAGCTGCATTTTCAACGGCAGTTGCAAACACACCGGCACGTTCTTTATCTAAAGGAGTCTGTAAACGCTGTGATAAGAAGTTACCAATCTCCATACGATTTAGACGGCTACTATAATCAGCATAAGACTTGACATAGTTAGACCACAAACCATCAGAAGAACGATCTAAAGAAGCATCAATGAACTTTTTGACGCTATCAGCAGATTTAGCTGCTTGTTGTGGTAAACCGCCAGAAGCAAACTGTTCGCCTAAGTTAAGGTATTTTGCAATGTCCTGATTCAGAGTCTTCCTAACGTTTTCGTATAGATCCCGACTAGAAAGAATACCGTTTTCGTCTGCTTTAGACAATATCTTATCGCGAACACCCTGAAGAGCTTGCTTACTCATATCCGAAGTTGTTCCTCGAATAGCAGAATCAATCTGGTCAACTAATTCTTGAGCACGTAGAGGAAAGAAGCCGTTTGTCTCTAAACTATCTTTCTGGAATTGTTTTAATTGCAGATCAGCACGAAGAGTCTGAGCTTTACGAGCGTAGGCCTGAGCACGTTGAGAGGCGTCAGATGCAATATCACCAGCAGTTAGCCAGCCAGGGCGTCCTGCTACAGCAGTTGCTTGCTGCTGCCTAGCAGCTAAACCCACCATACCAACAGTTTGCTCTGCTGCTGCTACATTGTTAAAACCTGTAGCAATCTCTTTTTCAAGTTTACTAAAGATAGGCCCTGCCACATCTGCTTGAGTCAGTGCAGTTTCACGCATAGGGCCAGTAACACCAGCTCTTTCAGCCGCTAAAGCAGCTCGTTGTCCTTCAGTACCTGCGATACCTTCAAGAGCTCTTACACGAGCAGCTTGTTGTTCAGCAGCACGTTCTGCAAATTTACCAACAATTCCCGGTTTAGAAGATAGTTTTCGTTGAGCTGCAATCAATTCAGCAGAAGAAGGGACATCTGCCAGTGCTTGAGCAACTGTAGGACGAGAACCTGAAACAAGCTCTTTAGCGTCTTGAAGAGCAGCGATTACTTTGTCTTTTTCTGGCCCTGCCAGTTCATTTACATACTTCTTTAACGCCTCTTCACGGCCTGAAGGGGTCAACCCTTTAACAAAACCTGCTAAAGAAGAAATAGCTTTTACACCGCCTTCAGTTAAAGGCCCTAAAACAGCACCTACACCCATTTGCTGTAATTTCTTTTCAGCAAACTGTTCATCAGGAGCTGCAACAGGTTGTAGGGCCGCAAGACCTGCTCCAGTAGCAGCCGATCTAGCTACAGTCTGACCAATCCCTGATACAGCAGCAGGCTGTGCAAGACCCACCAAACGGTTAGCTGGACTAACAACAGCCCCTAAAAGCTGATAAGGATCAAAACCAGTGCTTCCAACACGTTCACGGCCTTGTTCAGTAGCAATGTTAACATCGCGCACTAATTGATTAGCACCACGACGAATATCTTCACCGAATAAACCAGTGCTGGCAAGAAGTTGATTTACAGCTAAAGCAGGGTCAACAACAGCACCTTTGATAGTTCTTGCAATAGGACTACCAGCACCAAACATACGTTCTAACGTAGATACAGGAGCTTCAGCAGGCTTTTGTTGAGGTGCTGGCTCTTGCTTTGCTGCTTCTGAAGGTTTATAGTTTGCTTTAGCGTATGCCAACACTTGTTCTTGAGTCGCCCCTTCTGGAGCAGTAATTTCTAATTCTTTACCATCCGGTGCGGTAATAACAAAGGTAGGCATACTTTTCCTTACTTAACTTTAATAGACCAACCATCCATTCCTTGAGCAGGTGCTGCCTGCGTTGGAATACGACGGCTACGTAAATAAGCCTCATTAGCTTGTTTTTGTGTCTGAAGTTCTGTTCTAATGCGTTCTACAGATCGTTTAGCGCCTTCTGCACTAGCAAAATCTAAAGAACCTGCAAATTCTTGCCATGCACGTTGAGCATCGCCTTCAGTTTGAGTACCTTTTGCAGCAAGTAAATAAGCATTACGAGCTTTATTAAGGTATGCTTCAACATCTGAACGAGCTTTAACAACAGGATCGTTTGGACTAAATACAGATTTAATGGCAGCTTCTCCTCGACCCGACAGTGTAAAAGCATTGGGATTCTTATCAATTTGTTTAATAATTGATTCCCCGTCCTCTGTTAGTTTTTCAAACACTACGTTTTGACCAATGCGAGTAGCTGCTTTATCATCCACCTCTGTTGCTTTATCTTGTTTTAAAGCGGCGGTTAACTGAGCTATTTGAACTCGCCCATCAATCTGCATTTGAGCAATTTGAGCTTGAGTTGCTCCTCGTTCTCTTGCCATGTCAATTTGCGCCTGAATCCGCTCACGTGCCAGCTCTAGTTGTTGTTGGCGTGCTGCTGCTCTATCAGCAGAATTAGATAAAACAGTTAATAATTTATCTGCATCGCCAAATTGCATAACTACCTTTTTAATATCTTCTTCCGAAGCATCAGCAGGAAGTTTTGCTAAAGCAGCTCTATAGTCTTCTTCACGTTTTAATCCAGATTCTGCTTTAGTTGCCTGTGCTTGCTTAGAACGAAGCGATTGAGCAGATTCAGCAACTTGCATTGCTTGTACACCAAAACCAGCCTGAGCAAGTTTTCGAGCTAAATCAGCTTGTCCTTGAAAAGTTGTAGTATCTGCTCCAGACATTAAAGATTGCAGTGTCCTAACCTTTTGAAGCTCAGGATCTTCAGCACCGAGTAAGCCGCCAAGAGCAGAGCCAAGTCGATTAGTTGCTAAAGAACTAGTATAACGAGCTTGTTGGAAAGGGTCTAACTGAGCAACTCGCATAGCTTGCTCTTGCATACGCTGCTCACGAGAAGCCATTAAGGATTCAGGAGTAACACCAAATAAACTTTCAGCTACAGTTGCCATTATTGTAATCCCCACTGTGCAAGTACATCATTAGAAGCTTGACCTAAACCACCTACGTCAGTAAAAGGACGGCTAGAGCTTCCTAAGCCAGACAACCAATTACCAATGCCAGAAGTTAATTGTTTATTATTCGCTAAATCGGCAAAGAAATTACCAGTTGCACTATATGCTTGTGCCGGTTGTACTGTACGAGCAGCCCCCAAGCCACCAGCTAATAATGCTTGACCAGCTTGAGCACCGCCTGCCATTGCCCTGCCGCCAAGAGTAGATCCAATATCAAGAGCACCTTGCCCAAGCTGTTCAATAGTCTGACCTAAGCCAAGCTGTGTCTGTAACGGGCTATAACCTGCTTGAGCAACCTGAGCACCGGACCCGAACAAACCTGCACCAAAGGCAGTCTGAGCACGGCCTTGCTCTTGAGCACGAGCAGCTAAGTCAAGATCTTGTTGAGCCAAGGCATTGTAGTAAGCAGCCATCTCAGGGTTAGCAGCCTGCATACCAGCACCTTGACCGATAGCTAAACCGCTACGACCACGGTTGAAGAGACTCTGCTGAACTTGATTCAGAGCACGTTCACGGGCGGGAGCAAGAGCAGCTTGCTGAGAAGCCATCCACTGCTGTGCAGCAGCTTCAGGAGACTGGGCAAGATACTGCTGACCGAGATTGAATAAACCTTGTTGTGCAGCTAATGCTTGCTCAGTAGCTCCTACACCTTGGCCACCTGCTTGAGACAATAAACGATCTTGAATGGCGGCTAGTTCAGGAGCTACCGTGTAGCCTGCACTGGACAGACGGCCTTGATCATCAAAACCAAACTGAGAAGTACCGAAGCGAGTAGTGATACCAACAGGCCGAAAACGCGCCTCTTCAGCAGCAATACGAGCAGCCTCTAACTGAGCATTTGCAGAGGTTTGAGCAGCCCTCTCTGCTGCGCGTGCTTGTTGATTACCACCAATCAAGCCTAACACACCACCAACTAAGCTACCCATTATTTATCCTCCGCTGCATCGCAGCTTAATTTATAAAGTTTACGGACAACACCATCAGTACATTTATGGTGCTCAATCAATTTAAAACCTGTCATAGCAGTCCACTTTTCCATTTTTGTATCATCAATAAAAGGCATTGCCAGTAACACTTTGTCTTTATGCTGTTTTGTCCATTCATTCCAGTCAGACAGAAACTGTTGCTTGATTGTCTTAGTCCACTTAAAGACATCCATGTGAATGAACCAATACGTTTGTATAGGTTCTACATAAACAACATAGTGTTCTGTCTGAATTACTGGTGTTTTCATGCAGTACGCTTCCACATCTTCACAACGATGTACGGCTGGATGTTAGCGTTAGTGCCGGAAGAGCCAGCAGAAGCAATATTCACAGAAATACCTGTGACAGATACTCCTGTGTTGGGGTTTGAAGTACTAGCTGCGAGGTCTCCTCCTGATCCATAAGCAACAGGATAAGCAGTACCACCGTATTGAGAATGAGAGTGGCCCGGATCACTAACTGATGCAGAGTGAGTATGACTAACAACTATAGCGTCTTTACTACCCCCTGTTTCTTCAAGTGTGTCAAACAAGGCATCAGAAGCGTTCTGACCAACCAATACACGGCCTGCACCAAATTCCACCCAAGTACCAAAACCAAGTAAAGTAGCTGGATTAGTTTCCGAAGCAGCATTGATATAGACAGAACCAACAGGATATACTGCTTGCAAAGCAGCTTGCACGAATGCAGTAGTAGCCAACTGAGTAGTATTAGTCCCAAGAGTAGCTGTAGGCGCAGCCGGAGTACCAATAAACGCAGGACTGTTCAAGTCAGCTTTGGTAGCCACCGCCACTGCAATGTTATTGAACTCAGTATCAATCTCAGTACCTTTGACAATCTTTAAAGGATTACCAATAGCCAGAGCATCTTTACTGGCAAAGTTAGTGCTTTTTACGTATTCTGTCACGATAATTCCTTAAACAATTTTTCCGTTCTTAGCTTGGATTTCTAACTTCTGGACACTCAAAGGAGCACCGTTGATGTCTGCCTCATAACCTGTCTGAATAACTTTACCTGCACCTGTAGGGTAAGCCACAAGAGTCTGTAAAGCAGTACCGCCAGAATACTGAGCTATATTATACTCTCCTACGCCGTAATAGTCAACCCCTTGTTCAGGAATTTTTGCAGTTTGAGAGTAATAATTCGAAGTAAAGTCGTAACCCCACTTCATAGAAACATATTGGTTTGTACCGCCAATGACAACCACAGATAGCTTCTTAAGCACCGAAGTAACCGAAGGAGCACCTAAATCAGTATGGTTGGTAAAGTATTGGAAACGATATGAATCTGTGTTATCTACATAACCCGTGTATTCAGCGATGTATCCTGCTTTTCCAAGTAATAATTCTTTATTAATATTATCGTAGCAGAAGCTCTTAGGCTGAATGCTGTCCCATGTCGTGACCCTAGCCGAGCCATCCTGCAGCGTAGCTTTTAAGTCAAAGCAGTACACAGTTTTAAGCACAGGTAAAGTAATTAAGTAAAACGAATCAAAAGGACTATAGACAGCTTTGATCGTAGAAGCCACTTCACCAGCCACAGCAGACATCAGATCATCGCGTACATTCTTACTTAGATCACGGAAAGGAGCAGACTTCTCTTGGATAGTCCTCAGTACGCTTCTGACTCCGGTGTCGGAGAGGAAGATGACATCTGAGCCGGTGTTAGCCACAGAGTCCCTTGCAATGCATCCAATACCAGTAATTGTATCAGATAATACGAGATTAGAGGGATCATTAGCGTTGGCATAGACAAGAATGTTATTACGACCAAAGATAAACAGATAGTTATTATGGGCCGCTAAAGCCGTAATGTTGTCTGCTCCGTTAGGCCAGTATTGGGTGACATCCAAGAAACCTGCAGTACCTCCTGACCACTTCATCCCAGACAACAGATCAGAGAAGTAAACAGTGTCTTTGTTTGTGGTCGAATTAGCTGTCCAGATACGTCCAAAAGCAGAGATAGCACAATCACCGGCTAATACAGTACCGCTGTAACCCGAGTGCTCAGAAGCTCTACGATACTCAGTAGTGCTCAGAGCAGGATCAAAAACCAGAGGATCATGTCCACTCTGGAACAGATACAGGATACCGTTTAAAGAAGCTGCTTGCCAGTTACTGTCTGTAATCGTAGGAGCTACGCCACCGCCTCCGTAGGTAAGTTCAGACAGAACACCACTAGAGAGCTTAAATAGCTTATTGTTACCTGCTGCTACAGTGTATTGAATACCTGCTTCAGTCAACAACTGAGCAATCATTTCAATATCAGCAGTACCCAAAGCACCTAAAGTAGAATGCTTAGCTTGCCACCCTTTTCGAGCACCAATACGGCCATATTTGTCAATTACACAGTTGTTAGCTACCAAAGCAAAGCCAGAAGCTAAGTCCAAGGAACTATCTTGAGTGTTTAAACCATAGAAGCCCGGAGCTGTGATGGAATACGTTTGAATCTGTTGGGCCATGGTTTACACAGCCTCCCAAGTCTCTTCCTCGATAAAGCGAGAGCTTTCAACTGCAATAGCGTCAGCCAGAGCAGCACGATAAAGGCCATAAGCTTCAGAACTGTTCAAGCCACCGTCTTCACCACGTTCCACCAGAGCACGAGCAAAAGCACCTAAGATCACAGGATTTTTGGGGGTCAGTAATGTGTCCGAGTCAGCAACTAACTCAGGCTGAGGGATATACAGGTTGAAGTACAGAGTCAATCCTGCAGGCGGAATAGGATAGAAATCTACCTTCGTATCTCCGCTAGTATCCACACCGTTAAAGTTATAATACTGAGGAGCAGCTGTTTGAGGCTGATCTAACAGATATCGAGACATCAAAGGAGTAGGGATATTACGTAAGGTATTCTTATTAGTGATGTCTTGGGCATCAATAACTTTGAACATCAAACCAGAACCGTTGAGAACATAACCATAAGTATTAGCCAATGTTTCAATAACTAAAGTATCTGTTAAAGAGTTCCAGTTATAAGCATCTTCTACTTGCCTTTTTGAGTCATTAACCAACTTACCAATAAGCTTGGATAAGACGTTCTCTTGGACAGTAGTAACTTCAGGTTCACGTAAGCGAACAAGAATATCATTAACCAATTCTAGATAAGTCGGGAGAGCCATTAAATTCCTTCTTTCTTAACTAACTCAAAAGTACATATTGTACTAAATGAACTACCTGCTTCGTCTTGCATGACTACAGTGTCTCCTTCTTCTAACACCACATAAGCACCTCCGTCTTGTCGTGCATAAGAACCTGCTGCAATGGTTCCATTATGAACGTAGATGTTGGTAGATGCACTAGAATCTCTCCAGTAGACTGAAATGCTTTTAGTAGAGCCTGAGTTATTAAATAAATACATCAGATTCCATTTAGCATAGTAGCCTACCGGAACTGTAAACACTGTAACTGCAGTACCAGACGAAAGGTTTAAACCTACTGATACTGGTCTAGTAGCCATGACTTACTTCTTTTTCTTCTTAGGCTTGGACTTTCCAGCACTAGCGTTGGCCTCAGAGAGAGCAATAGCAATAGCTTGTTTCTGTGGTTTGCCTTCCTTGACCATCATAGAGATATTCTCACTGACAGTCTTATCTGATTTACCCTTTTTAAGTGGCATTAGAGTTCTCCTCAGTTGGTGGTAATGGCTCGTTGCCCTCGGCCGGCAAGGGAGTATTCCCTGCGTCCAGCCACTCCAGATATTTCTGGTAGTCGGTGTTGTCTTCACAGAAGGGGATAAAGGCGTTGTCGGCCAGGCGCTTGATGCAGGTTGCTTCTGTGCCGGTCGTGTGGTCGATAAGTTTTTGGTACATGATTAAAGCTCCGCTGATGCCGTTACAGTGGCTCGCATGTTAGCTGCGCCCCCTGGACTGCTGTAATCCAAGGCAAACCCGTCAAGGCTTCCGTCAGTTAATATGCCGTTAAGCGTTATGTTTGACGCTGAAGTGCCATTTCTGACGCTACCTGTAGTTCCTGTCTTTGTATATGCAGCGCCGGGGTCTGCATACGAAACAAGGGTAGGCTGCGCCCGCTTAGTGACTTTGTACTTGGTGTTGAAATTGTTCATGGCCGCCCCCCAGGCGGTGGCCCACTGACACCAAATTTCTTCGTAATACCTCTGACACAACGCCAACTCAGTCCCATAAGGCCTGCGCTCAAACGGCGTGGCGACAGAGCCTGCTTCAAGCTGGACTCCGGTGATGTAGAAGGTGGCTCCGTTGGTACCGACTACAGAGGTTGCGCCTGTGGGCGCGAAATAAAGGCCGGTATTCCAAGTGTTAGCTGTGCCGCTATAGGTCGTACCAGCACCTAAACTAAAGGCCAGCGTAATACCTCGTCCATTGTCAGATAGCCATGTACCACTTGTGGGGCCAGAGACGGTAATTGCCTTTTGTTCCCAAGTGTTCGCTGCACTTATCGAGAAGCTGAAAGGGTAGGAGCGGTCTTGATCGGAGTTGGTAAGCGTGCCACCAAAAGTCCCAGTCAAGCTAGATCGAACCCAAAAAGACAAGGTGACTGTCTGTGCATTGGCTGTTCCCCACCCTAAATCTGAAATATTGAACCCTTCAATATGATGACGAGTCGCAAAGAAATCAGACGCCGCTACGGATACCGCGCTTGCTACAGTGAAACCGAGGTAGTTAATGAAGTTAGTGGGTGGAGTCACCGAACCCGCATTGCGCTGGACTGTAAATTTTGACGTCTGCGTGCCGTTGTACTGCCACCGATCTAGCGTGTAGTCGTTCGATGCAGGCGTCACACTCGCCCCAGCATTCCTCTGGTCAATCCGCATGTCACCGTTGATGATGCGGTTGCGGAAGCCAATACCAGTTGCAGCATATCCGTCAAGATTTGCGCTGTATGCTTGGACATTAGTGCCGATTGCAAGGCCAAGATTGTTTCGAGCAGCAGATGCGGTTGTTGCCCCTGTACCTCCATTAGTAATAGCCACAGTTCCGGTGACGTTGCCTGCGTTTCCACTAATATTTCCGGTAACTTTTGATCCTGCTAAAGAGGTAATCCACGAAGGATCAGCATAAGAGCCAGTAGTTGTTACACCATTTGTCACAGTGCCTGCATTGCCAGTAACAGAGCCTGTAATTGTTTGACTAAAAGTCTTAGCACCCGTGATTGTTTCAGTACCACTAATATGTACTAAATCAGCAGGGTTGATAGAAGCAGCATAGCCGGCAGCTTCAGAAGCACTTGCAGCCGCTGCAGATGCCGAGTTAGACGCACTCGTAGCACTGTTAGCGGCATTGGTTGCAGACGTAGCTGCGCTTGAAGCTGAATTAGATGCACTCGTAGCACTGTTAGCGGCATTGGTTGCGCTATTGGATGCGTTAGTAGCTGATGTAGCTGCAGCAGAAGCGGAAGAAGCTGCATTGGAAGCAGACGTAGAAGCAGCACTAGCACTAGCAGCTGCGTTGGTTTCTGCAGTCTCTGCATTGTTCTCAGACGTTAATGCAGCAATGGCAGAGGCAGCAGCAGAGGAAGCACTGGTAGCTGCATTTGATGCAGAATTAGACGCTGCAGAAGCACTGCTGGATGCACTAGAGGCAGACGAAGCAGCATTAGAGGCGCTTGTGGATGCGTTAGAGGCCGAGGCAGCGGCAGCGGAAGCGCTGGCTGCAGCGTTAGTCTCTGCAGTTTCAGCGTTAGCTTCAGCAGTCTCAGCGTTAGTTTCTGCCAACTCAGCATTAGTCTCAGCCTGCAGAGCAGCATCACGAGCAGCAAGAGTCTGATTCAGGAAATCCTGATAAAGCGTGGTGTCTGCATCAGAGGCAGCAGAACCTGTACCACCAGGGCCTCGGTAGATCGTCATAGTTTATTCTTCCTTCGGTTTAGCAGGTCGTCCTACTTTCTTGGTAGGAACAGAAGTATCTAATACTTTATTTTGGACAATCTCTTTAACTTCTTCATATTCACTATGGGCACGCATTGTCTTGATGTCATGCTCAGTGAAATATTCAAAGATATTCCCAGATTGCTTACACTTAAATTTAGCCACTATGTTCCTTTACATATTCTATCAACGATGTGAAGATTCCGATATCTTCATTCAACAGACCAAGAGCAGTATTGCAAGGGCTACACAATAATTTTCTAACTTGTCCTGTAGCATGGTTATGATCTACTACAAGACCTTTTGATCCTGCTTCAGATTCTTCTTTGTTACACACGTAACACTTATAATCTTGAAGTCTTTTCATTTCTTCAACTTGCTCATGTGTTAGTCCATAAGCTTGTTTTAATTTAGTATTTCGATTCGCTATGTATCGTTGTTCTTTTGTAAGCGACTCTCTATACTCTTTTACTCGTTTGCGTTGTCCTTCAACATCCGAATAATATCTGTTTTTATCGTATACTTTATAGCATTCTTTACAAGCAGATTTCTTACCGTCTTTTTTGTATTTATCGTTTCCAAAACACTCTAAAGATTTTGTTTCTCTGCATTTAGTACATTGTTTCATGTCGTTCCTTTAAGGGAGGAAAAAGAGGGCTTCGCACACACGGCCCTCTATCGTGTCCTTAACTTCTTACGAAGCGTGCTAAATTATACCTCAGATCACTGGGGCACAGCGAGGCACACAGCGGAACCGTCACGCAGTTCGTCAGCACCGAACAGAACGTCAGCGGTGAACAGAGTACCTAAATATTCTTGCTTATATTGCGTCTGTGTACGAACGCCCATTTGCTCAACCAGAACAGCGAAGTCCTTATGAGCCAGCAAGCAGATGCGGTCACCGTCGGTAGCAGCGTCAGCGTTGGTCGTCACAAACACAGGGATGCCGTACACGTTACCGGTTTCACCGTTGCGGATGGTGTTGGAAGCGCCAGACTCGCCCACGAAGGCTTGCTCGGTGAAACGAGCGATGCCCATCAGGGTGTTACGGGTGCTCGGAGGAACGATCAGGAAACGACCGTCCATGGGCACATCGTTGTCGTCCAGACGCTGGATCGAGCGACGGATAGCAGCATCGGTCAGAGCACCTGCGGTACCAATGTAGGGGGTCGTACCGTCAGCACCAGAGAAAGCACCAGTGTAAGCAGCAGTACCATCACCACCGTTAGCCTTACGACCAAGCTGGATCAGGGTGCTGTCAACTTTCTTAGCCAGAGCGTAGCCAGCATCGTCCGTGTAGAACTGACGCAGGCTCGACAGAGCTTGAGCTTCAACGATGTCTTCGATCAGACGGCTATATTCCCAGTGCTGGTTGATGCTCACGGTCTTCTCAGACTCGGTAGCAGCGATCAGGGTCACTTGAGAGTTAGCAGCCTTAGCCGAAGCGTCGCCGCGAGTGGGTGCAGGAATGTGAACGGTGTCGCCTTTCTTGCCCTTGAAGTTCATCTTCTTGATGAGGTTAGCAGCAACAAGGTTTTTCTTGTAAGCTGCGACGATTTCGTCACTCCAAACTTCAGGAATGAAGGTTGCTGCGGTAGTGACGGTAACGTGGTTAGAACCTAAAGCCATTTAAATACTCCTATTATTTCAAAATCAATGTTATTTAACACGACCTTCTGCGTATGCTGCCATGATTTCAGGTTGTAAGGCCTCATAACGAGCAGGGTCAGTCATTTTAAGACGGATTAAATCCGCACGACGATAAATTTTCTTGGAAACCTCTCCAGAGCCACCAATATCAACAGCAGCGGCCTTCATGGCTTGTGCTTTCTGTTGTTTACCGGCTTCTTGGACAGCAGAAGTCTCTTTTTGAGCCTTAATCTGCCTCAGTTCCTTGTATGTGCTTAAAAGTTCATCTGCTGCTTCAAAGTCAAACTCAGCATCTGCCTTAGCATAAAGACCTAAACGAACTTTACTGCCTTTAACCCACTCTTGGAAGCCCTCGTCATTAGCTATTTGACCAAAATCAGGGTGTTTGGAAGCAAGTTGTTGCGCTGTCTTCATGCGTTTGAGCTCTAATGCTACTTGTTTAGCTTCTTGAACAGCAGGATCGCTTTCAATAGCTTTCTTTACAGCTACTTGAGGATTCTCAAAGAAATCAACTTCGGGCGCATTCTGTTCAATCTCAGGCGCTGCACTACTAGAGAGTTGCCGTTTGAGTAATTCATCAGCTAACTTACGTACCTCGCTGACTTCTTGTGCCTGTCTACCAATCAACTTTTCAGCTTCTTGGTGCATCTTAATGATGTCTTCAACAGACTTATTCTTATATTTGCTAGGTAAGTTATCTTCTTGAGGCTCTGAAGGTTGTTCAGCTTCGATCTGCTGAGTCTTGTCTTCCTCTTGAATTTCGTTAAACTGTTCTTCTTCGTTATCAAACGATTCTTGTTCAATCAATGCCATGTAATTGTTCTCCTGTCTCACTCTTGAGATTATAGGACTATAAAATGCGGACAAATTAGCTGTTAGCTTTACGCTCTTGTGCTAATTTTTCAGCCCTCTTTCGGCTCCATGCGTCATATGAAGTTGGATAATCACCGGAGCAACCATCTAACTTCATATTTGGCGCTGAAACCACACGATAAGCGTCGGAACTGCAGTGCGGACATTTATGTTCCCTGACGCTATCATCTACAAATGCTTCAAACCTATGGTTCTCTGTGCAAACGAATTCAAACATGCGCCTCATAGCGTTTCATCCTTGAGTTGTTCGTACACTTCTTCACAAGTTTTAGCACGATTTAAAAGCAAATCGATAATATCAATCTGTCCTTGACGGAAATATAATTGTTGAGCATCTTCGACAGTACGGATATTAGCGACTTGTTCTTTTAACTTTTCTAAATCCTCCATCAAATACTTCCAGCCATCACTAGCAAACATATCGAAGGAGGACTCGTAATACTGAATCAAGGATTGTTCCATTAAGGAGTCCTTTCTTTAAGGTTTATTGTTGGGTACGATTTGCCATCTGAGCCATTGCAATGCGCTCATTGCTATCAATGTCCTTCTCTTTGAGCATAATCTCTGCTAAACGAACTCGACGTTCAAAATCAGCAGACTCATTATCTTCATTGAGGTTGTTAGACAAAGCAGCAATCACACGTGCTTGAGCTTCTTGAGGAGCAATCTGAGCTTCAACCATCGCCTTTTGAGCTTCTGCTTGAGCCTTTTGAGCCTTAGCTTGTGTCTCTTGAATCTGAGCTTCAGCAGCAGCCATTTGCATAGCTTGTTGTTGCTGAGCAGCTTGTTGAGCTTCAGGAGAAGGCTGACTCATTTGTTCCAGAGTAGCAATCAATTCTTGACGGTTAGTCAGAGAACTGTTCTGCAGAATACCTTTTAGGATCAACGGAAGCACAGGAGTGTCCGGACCCAATGTTTGCAGTAAAGCGATAAACTGTTGCTGTTCGAACTCACGCGCCAAGATACCCAGAGTAGCTGTAGGAATGAATTTAACATCCACAGAAGGGTAACGCTCAGGATCGAACTGCATATAACGCCATGCAGCTTTATTGATGAAAGGGATCAGGAAGTCTTCTTGGAAGTTCGTCAAGGTACGTTTGTACTTCTTGATGATGCCTGCCATAGCCATCGACATACCGCCTGCGCCAGCATCACGAGGAACATTAGAGGGCATACCTGCCGAATCCACAGTACCTGTTGCCTGCAGTAGTAAACGCTCAAAATTCTGAGCAGTCTGAATGTTTGTCTGATCCGTAGCACCAAACTTGAACGGCATCATGATCTGGTTAGGATCACCGTTAGTCAGAAATGCTTTACCGGGCTTGATCTCAAACTTAGCACCACGAGGCAGTCGGGTAGCGTCCATAGCAATCATAGGAGCCGTTGTCAGAGCAACAGAGTCCATGTGAGCGCGGAGCTGGCCGTCAATAGCCTTCTGCATGTTGTAGGCCTTCTCAGCCGTACCACGACCCCAGAAACGACCGGGAACGGTATCATCCTGATAAGCCATTACAGGGCGGTCCTTCATCATGTAAGGATTAGCCTCTGCTTTGAGAATCTTATTGCCGTTAGCAATCACGACAATGGCTTCTACCAGTTCGTCGTATTCATCAGCTAAAGAGTCTTCAGGGAAGAGATCAACTTCTTCCTCGTCTTCCATCTCCTCAAGGTACTCTTTAGGTACCAGACCGTAGTAAGTCATCAGACGTACACGACCATCTTGGAAGGAAATAACTTCTTCTGTAGGCTCAAGATCATCGTCAGGAGCATCTAAACCTAAGTCAATCTTGCGATAGATACCTTTTTCCATGCCTTCCACTACTTTATGGACAGACACGAACTTTTCAACTGCACAGCCCATAGAATCATCTAAGGACGTAGCGTTAGGGTCAATCAGGAAGTTCTTAGGATTTACAGGAACTAACTTAACAGAGACACGGTCTTTCTCTTCTACCCCAATAGCAGCAATGCCCATTTCACCAGGGATAGCCTGCGTAGCTGGAGCGTATTCCTTCTCCATCTTGACAACGATTTCGCCGATACCGGTACCGTAGATCTCAGCCATCAACTCAATCTGGTCAACAGCTTTCTTGATCTTGTCTCGACTAAAATCCTCCATTAATTGAGCTTTAAGTTGCTCAATGTCTAAAGGAGTACCGTTAACATCACGAATATCATCTTCAATGTCAAACCATTCGCCCTGACCAAAGATAGCTTCCATGATTTCAGCATGGCGAGTCTCGATGGCCTGCTGTGTGGCAGGGGAGATAATACGGCTACGCTCAGATTCACGAGTACGGTCTTCAGCGGCCCACTGACCACGGAAGATACGCTCGTATTCAAGCCATTTATCTAAATAGTTCTGATCGCGGTAGTCGCGCCAGCGGTCAGTATGAGAAACAATCCACCGAACTAACTCTAAGTCATTCTCTGTGGGTTCCTCAAACTGATTTGCAAGTTCTTTGTCTTCAGACATTCTTAATATCCTGAAATAGTGTCAAAAACCTCATAGTCTTCTTCCTCATAGTCAGGAAGGAACGCTGAGATAGCTAATTGTTCTACGTAAGCTAGAGCATCTACCAAGTCGTCATGAACACCTTTAGTGGGAAACATCACAAGTTGATCTTTAAACTCTTCAAAGTCTTCATCCTCGTTAAGAATGATATGACCATGCTCAAACCTGCCTTGGAGAGCCCAGACAACCCGGTCTGTTTTCTTCTTGTTACCGTGAGTCAGTGTCTGGATATGGGCAAAGGTGTTGTATTGACGCATCATGTCTTGTAAGACACCCATAACAGCGTTCATAGCTGTTCCACGCTCAATACCAATCTGAGTAGGCTGGTATTCTTTGATGTTCTTCAAGATCCTCATGCAAGTGTCTTTAATGTCCCACCTACCATGCTCAATCTTTTCTACATACCATTTATTGTCATTACCGATCTTGACCACGGCTATGGCTGTTTCGTCTAGTCTTTTCTTGTTCTGAGATCCATCAGAGATGTTCTCAAAGCCTGCCAAGTCGATAGCAATGACATAAGTACCTTCATCAGGCACAGAACCTTCCTTGATCCACTCAGCTTTGAAGATGTCAGCACCTGCCGTATCAAAACTGGATAAATATTCCTGCTTGAAAGCAAAGGAACTTAGAGTACGCTTAGCAGCCTCAATCTCTTTCGGATCAATCGTCTCATTGTCTGCCGTGGTTTTGTGCCAACTCTTCCATTCGTGATCTTCACCACTTTGTCCAAGCTTAAAAGTATCATAAAACCAGTTACGACCACTAGGGGTAGAAATAAATAGTGCACGGCCTTTCTTATCTGACAGAGCAGCACGTAAGATTTTCTCCCATACGTCCTGCTTAATGAACGCACATTCGTCCAGAACAAGATAGGTAAGAGACACACCACGGAGACTATCAGGGTTATCAGCACCTCGAACAAGGATCTTCCTCCCATTGATAAGAGTAATCTCTAAGTTGTTAACGTGGGATGATTTGATGACGGGCCTACCGAGGTCATGAAGCAAGTCCCAAATGATCGACCGGGCCTGTCCTAGGGTAGGGGCCACGTACATGACGCTAGAGCCTTCAGGACAGTTTAAAGCCTCAATAAGGAGGGTAACTGCAGACAGTCTGGACTTACCACAGCGACGACCAGCAGCTACCACCTTGAAGCGAGTAGTGTCTTTAAAGACCTCTTGCTGCCACTTGAGTAAAGCAAAGTTAAGTTCACTCATTGTCTACGTCCTTAATCTGTACGTCAGAGACATCATAGACTTGCTCTACAGTATCCACAGAAGGAGAGTTAAGACCAGTAATGTTGATAGATATTTGTGGCGTACTACCAGAAGCCTTAGTTGTATCAAAGGCAGAAGCAGGGACAATACGATCCAGAACAAGCTTCATGGCTGCCATCTGTCCGGGATGTCCATCAGATAGAGCTACCTCATATACTTTCTCTAAGACTTTAGCAGACTTAGGAGAAGCAAGCATACGCATACGATATTCATCCATAATGGCTTTATCACCTTTTGGACGCCCTACGCTTCGTTTCTCTTTAATCTCTGTTATAGCAGTCTTAGGAGGCCTGCCTCTCTTGTTTCCTGAAGGTTTAGTCATATACCTTTTTCCTTTAAAGGGAGATATACACTAACGTGTATTTAACTTTAATGTAGCAGGATCTTAGATGAAGTATATTATAAATATGTTCCATTTAAGATCCTACTGTCGTAGTGTACGCTTTAGATGTTTATAGTCTAAAGCTTCTGTGTTTGCTAAGTAGTGGGGTCAGGCTACTTAGACTTCATCTTGAGTCCTGCATAGATAAGTCGTTAATTTATCTAATACGTATATTATACCACACTTATGTCTTGACTTGCAAGTGTTTGACTAAAATATTTTTATCTTTGTTACAATTTCTTTTTTTTATACTTTAAAGTTACCTTTATAGTTCCCCTTTCAGGGTGTACGGATTCCTCCAGAGGAACTTTTAAGAATTCCTTTACAGATCAATCACTTATTCTTAGCTTTTGTCAAGTCCTTTTTAGGTCTATTTTTACTTTTTTGTGAACGTTAGAGGCTCCTGCAAAAGTAAAACATCAAAGCCAACCCCTCCCCCCATGTCTTACAAGATCCTTACAAGTCTATGTCTCTAAAGTTATCCACAGGTTATCCACAGGCATCATTGCAGTCACTTAATCGGGGACAGATCAGTGCTTAAAAAGTAGGCAGTGTGAGGGGCGAGGTAGGACCCTCTTGAGCATACTATACAGACATACAATACTGTAAACCTATAAAGTCCTATGTCCTATTGTAAGGTTGTTGTAAGGTATGTAACAAAGTGTAAAAGTCACGTGGAAAGTGTTGACAGACTAGAATCTGTGATACAATGCACCCATGCCAAGCAATAGTGCAAGGCAGAAACTAAGGAAAACACCATGTACACTGCATTCTTGACGCACCCAGCAGGCACCTTCCAAGGTACTGCCGACAATGATCATGAGGCTGTAATGGCCGCATACAATGCCTTGAAGGCGTGTTGGTCTATTGACCCGTGGAAGGCCATGGTAACAGTATACAATGGCAACAATCTTGCATACGTCTGCGCCAGCTTCACCAAGTATAAAATGTCTACAAACTGAAGGTAAACAACATCATGAGTTTTTGGGACTATTGGCTAGTAGTTTATATCCTGGGACATTTTTGTCTTGCGCTCGGAGCTCTACTGTTGTATTCTTGGAAAATCTAACCATTGTAAGTCAATCAACTAACCACACGGAGCAAACCATGAAAGACATCATCCTGACCGTCGTTATCTTCGCATTTATCGGCATCCTGCTTGCCTTGGGAGTCTAACCATGATTGAATCTTATAAAACAAACGCAGCGATGCGTGAAGCCTTCTACCACATGAACGGTATCAAACACGCTGAGATATGGAACACCGACAACGGTTATCAGGTGGTCTTGTGCAACTCTTATGGCCGCGGCTGGTCTGAGTCACCAGAATTTACCACCATTGGCCAATGCGCAGAATGGGTCAAAACTTATTGTCCTGAGCTGTTGCTAATGTGACACCAGCCTGCTATTGCAGGCGCTGTAGCGTGCAGGGTTCTAGTGTAGAATCCTGTGCAGTGCAGTGACAGATTAGATCACGCATTAGGTGCTGGCCTTTCCAGTATTACTTGGAGTCTATCCATCATGCAAGCAATCATCTGTAAATACTTTGGTCCGACCAACGTCAAGGGATCACGCATCAAAGCCCAGTGCGCTGCAGGGTCAATCACTATTGACTATCCGCACGAACTGTCGGGGCAGGCTGTCTATCGCAAGGCTGCAGAAGCTCTAGTAGCTAAGCTCGGATGGACTGATGCTTACTACGGCAACTTGCTTGGCGGTCAACTCCCATCTGGTGATTATGCCTTTGTGTTCAACAATGACGCATCAAAGGAATGACCATGTATCAAGTCCAATTCATCACTAGTGGTATTGTGGCCTTCTCAAGCCATGATCGAGGGCTTTGTCAATACTTCATCGAGTGCAACAACTATGCACCTGATGTTTACGTACCGCCTGAAGTTGACCCTGATTCAGGGGAGCTAACCAGCGGTAGCGTAGGCCATTGGCTCAAGGGTGACTGTCTGAATCTGTTTGTCTTGAGGAAAGTAAAGGAAACACAATGAAAACGAATGAATTGACAGGCGCGGCCCTTGACTGGGCAGTGTGTGTAGCGAATGGAGAAACCCGTAAGGAATATTTGGAAAATCCTTATCCTTACTCCACAAATTGGGTATTCGGCGGCCCGATCATTAAGCGGGAGAAGATCAGCGTCATAAATCACAACAAACCTAATAACTGGGTTGCAAGAACCACAGACTATCCTCCAATCTATTACCAGGGTCCAACACCACTAATCGCCGCAATGCGCTGTTATGCTGCATCAAAGCTAAAAGATACTGTTAACGTTCCAGAGGAATTGTTATGAAAGATCGTCAACTGTGGCTTGATACGCTCAATCTAAACATCCAAGCATGGAAGGACCTTCAGGAGGCTTTGCTATGCGCCGATGCACTATCACGCTGGCCGTTCAAGTACGTCAACGGAGAACAAACAGGGGCTAGCAAGGCGCTAGAGGCACTCAAGCCTGAGAAACCCTTGTCCGCTTACGCTAAGGTTATGTCTGATCCTGAAATATTGGAGGCTCCACTGTGAAAACAACTGTATATACGATCGAAGACAGATATGCTGGTTTGCCCTTGCTTATCGAGGGAGAAGTAATCGAATTTGACGACATGGAGAGCCCAGCAGTGATAATCAATACAATTTCACATAATGAAACAGGACTAGAATTGTGGCCCTTCAGTGACAAATACATCGTCCATCTTAAGAACAAGATTTACCAAGAATGGTGCCAGGAAGCCAAGATAAGCATTACTAGTAACCGCAGGAAGTGCTCCCATGCGTGAACAACTTAAATTGACTGGTTTGCTGGCTTTTGTGGTTGTTTTGTACATCATCGGAGGTTGGATTGATGCTTAGTAGTCTGGTTCGGATGGTTTTGGAGTTGCTCCTACCATCACAAAAGGCTCAGGAAGGGGTCTAATCGGGCTTTAGAGACGTTTTCAGGAAAAATACATATCAGGAAGACACCTAACGCCTGAAAGGGCACATTGAAAGACTGTGAGGAACCTAAAATTCGTTGTAGCTGCTGTAATAAAAGACTGTCCGATTACGAGACAACCCTGAAACACGCTGAGACAGGCCAGTACTTGGACACTTGTCTAGACTGCCTGAGCGAGATTGCACATGAAGTACCATTGCCAGTGAAAGCGAGGAAAGACCTTAGTGCTAACATGGACATTCACGAAGAAGTTGACGAACTGACAGAACAGGAGTACAATAGATACTCTAAAGGAGACAATGAAGACTAAGAAGACACCTAAGACATAAAAGTAAATAATATTATAAGTTAATATATAAATATGATACTTATAGGTTGTTTAAGTTAATGTCTTAGGAAACTTTAAAGTATCCTTTAAAGATAGGGTAGCATACTTTGTCTGTTTTGTCTATTAGGGTAAACCCTTAGACAGTTGAATGGAGAACATGATGGCTGAATACGATCAAGAGGAAGCGTTCTACTACTGGGTTTTGTCTGATGTCTGTAGCCTTATCCGTCGATATGGTTATACTAAAGTGATGATGGACATTGACAAAGCATTACGCGCTGACGACCTAGAAGTCGAACTTCTAAGTACTATGGGTGACGAAGAATGATTGTGTCTGTTATCATTGGTGTTTTGACACTTATCAAAGTTTCCATGAGGTGATACGATGTTGTCTTTGAACATGAACATTGAAAACACAGCCGTGACTGTCTTGTTTAATTGGTACGGTGAAGAGCCTGACTGGGACGGCATGGAAGTCATCGCTCTACTGCCTACTCCAGAGCCTAACAAGGCAAAATACTGGGTTACAATCAATGATGTGTTGAGCGATGAGCAATGGCGACACATTGAGCTGGAAATCTATCGCAATGAAGATGAACTTAAAAGACAGGTGAAAGAGAATGACTACTGAACGCGAAGTCCTACGCATGGCGCTGGAGGCGTTAGAGGCAGTCGGACATGAATACGTATGTCAAGCCACCCACCACAAGAAGAAAGACCAGCATGGAATGTTTGACGATTGCCCAAACGCCGAAAGACATAAGAAAGCCATCACCGCCATCCGCGCAGTGTTAGCAAGCACTGGAGAGGTACTAATGTCGCAGAGCGACGGGGCACAGCCAGAGCGTCCTACTGTGCCAGCGGTAGCGCAGGGGGAGCCGGTGGCGTGGAGGTGGACTGAGTCCAGCGGCAAACACTGGTTCGATTGGTGCACGGATTGGACGCACCATGAACGCGCAAAAGAGATGGGCTTTCCTGTCGAGTACGCCTACACCACACCCCAACCTGCTGTGCATGGGGAGCTAGAAGAACTGACAGCCCAGCGCGACAAGCTGGCCGACATTCTGACCCGCACCGCAAACGCACTCAAAGGTGAACCGCCGGAACTGGCGCGGCACTCATGGCATGACCTGCCGGAAGTCGCGCAGCATCTTAAAGCAGCGCAGCAGCAAAGTGCAGAGCACGGGGAGCCTGCTTCAGCAAGCGTGGAACCTCATTGCTACATGGATGAGTATGGAAACGTGCGAGGAAGCTATGAATACTGGATGGAGTGTGAAGGTGGTTGGTTTCCTCTTTACACATCACCAACAGCAAGCCCGTCGCAAGGCGACATAAAGCCGTGGGCGGGGCTAACTCAAGAGCAACGTGCAAGCATTGCTGAAGCTAACAACATGTTGGTTGACGATGACTTGTTCGACGCCATCGAAGCCAAGCTGCGCGAAAAGAATGAGCTGCGGGAGAAGAACGCATGACCTCTAAGTTTCTTCGTCATATCGCCTGTGAGAACTGTGGCAGCACTGACGGGAATTCTCTGTATGATGACGGACACACTCATTGCTTTGTCTGTGGTAAAACCGAGTTTGAGAACCAGATAGAAGAAAGATCAGTTATGAGGGACGCTGTAGCGCCATCGAAGAAGCCTGTAGAAATCAAAGGGACTGTAAAGTCAATCCCTGATCGCGGAATCACTCAACAAACTTGTGAGAAATTTGGAGTTACTCAGGATGAAGGAAAACATTATTACCCTTACCATGACTCAGAAGGCATTCTGGTCGCTACGAAAACAAGATCCGTTGAAAGCAAGTCTTTTGCAATTAGTGGAGACTTTAGTAGA
>VFQS010000673.1_pt1 | contig 36141 bp, 30 predicted proteins | sample 3512361 | NCBI WGS metagenome assembly VFQS01 (sample SAMN10412375, study PRJNA504923) | tailings metagenome | isolation source: Relicate 1 Philex TSF3 active mining | place: Philippines
ATGTGTATCGAACACGGTTCAATGAAGCCTATCGTGATATAGCTGCATTCAAAACACAAGTTGATGCAAATATTGCAGCAGGAGCCGCAATGCCAGCCGGTGGCGCGGGAGCCGGTGCAGGACAAGGCGGCGGTAAACGCTACACAATACGTTCCAAACGTTATTGTCGTAAAACAAGAAATTATAGGCGTTCCTGAATATTCCACACACATAATCAGGCGTGATCCAAAATATAACAACTTACTTCATTTTTATTTCTTCCGTCGCCGTGTTTTTCGTTTACATCCACCGTCCCCGTAAATTTCCTTGTTTTCAAAAACAGGAACACGAAACGACTGAATTAAATCCAATTCTTCAGCCGTAAATTTCAGACTTTTTCCATAATCTGCAGGTATGTCTTCCAACATATACGGCAAATTATTATTTCCAGTAATACGTAGTCCCCATAGCATACAATAAAACAGCGGCGATGTCATAAATGTATATAATTCCTCAGACGGCTTGTCAATAATCACAGGTGTTTGTGTCACTCCATATTTCCCTTCACGATCGTAATAGACATATGGAATTCCCAGCCCATTCAATATAATTTTGGGTGTGTATTGTAATGAATGTGGGCGATTACGACGCATAATTTTCATTCCGCCTTCAATAATCAAATGTATGATTTTGTGCGCGCCATTCGGAACAAATCCACTTTTTTCACACGTAATTGTTGTGGCTTCCGTATTGCGATACGCTTTCAGACCCAGCGGTGCAACGCTCCGCAGTTTTTCAAAAATGGAAAATCCAAAATTAGGCACATGATGTGTTAAATCAATATGTCCATAAAATTCATACCTACGTTCATCCACTACACGACATTTTGCAGACCCAGTATAATCATGATGCCATAAAAAGCTGTCCACGCGTGCTTGGACTTTGAATAATTTATGTGTTTCATTGGGTCCGTAAATGCGAATGTAGGAAAACGCCCCACGAGCCCCGCGAAATAACATATTCATTGTTGATCCCGCTTCGCGATAATTGGGTGGACATACAAATAATAAGTAGCCACCAGGACGAAGACACGCCAAAGCGTGCGCAGTAAATCGGACATGCATCCGTTTTTCACCAACACGTTTTGTCCCACCCGCGTTATAAGGTGGATTTCCGACAATAATATCATAGTGCGGTTCAGCAGCACTTTCCAAAAAGTCCTGTGTTTCCACATTTGGCGAAACTTCAGGATCAATTTCACGAATTGTTTGACGTAATCGATCAATACTGGATGTATTAATGTCACCGGCGTAAATCATTGTTTCCAAAATATGCTGTAAACGTTTCGCACGATTCGGAATAGCTTCTGCCAATCCTTCCAATAACCCAACATATCCTTCACCACCAAAAAGTATTTTGAGCGGAAAATTTCCAACACCACACGCCGGATCACACCATTTCAAATCTGGATTACTCCATATATGTTTTGGAAGTGCAGCCAACATATCATCAATCACTGCCACAGGTGTAAACACCTCGCCTAATTCAGATTTTTCAATTGTGCGATGTGCAAGTTGTGATAAATATGCATTAACTTGTGTTTTTGACTGCATATATTCCCTATTCATATCAGGATATATTTATTGCGGTTATATGAACATATTATAAAATACATACAATGTAGGAAATATGCCAAGAATTGATTTGCGAACAATTAAAACAGTATTTATTTGTCCCGACCATAATGAAAAATATAACAAGCGACGTATACATATGGAGACTATATTAGCCAAATATGGTTTTACAAATGTAATTATGTATAAATCGGGTACAGATTATCCACACTGTTTACGACATGCGTTATATAATATTTTACAACAAAATTTAGACACAGCTGTGTTGATTTTAGAAGATGATATAATGTTTCAAAAAAATACAAAATTTGTATTTGATATACCTGATGATGCAGATGCATTTTATATTGGAATTGCCGGTACGGCAATGGATTTTGAAGGTACGGCTAGAAATCGCATTATTGATACTAGAGATTATGAAATATATAATGGCACAATTATTAAAATTAAAAATATGCTTAATGCACATGCAATTTTATATTTAGGTAAACAATACAAAGAAATGCTTAGCAAACTAACACTGAACTCTGATAATCCGTGCGATGTTGATATGTGCAAACTACAACCATTGTTTAATATATACAGTATTCGCTATCCTATATGTTGGCAATCTACACGTTTTAACTCGTCTGATTGGCCTGAACATGTAACCAAAGTTCGTTTTAATGAATATGGATGCTGGACATGCGAAGAAGCCATTGAAGATGACGAATAGATCTAAACATTCAACAACATTATATAATCAACTGTTTGACGTATAGAACTTATAGAAATGGATTTGTCGCAACTAAAAACACAAGTCATGACAATGTTCATGATGAAATCTGCACAGCGTCCTCCACCAGGAGCCGGTACCAGCGATCCACAAAATCCATACAGTGAAATTTGGTCTATTTTGTACGGTATGATGATGATGAATTTTGTCGAGTACGCATTCAAACATCTTCCAGTGCTGTTGGTCATGCTACAAACCTGGGCGCTTGCAAAATGGAGACCTAAACAAAAAGAATGGCTGCCTAATTTAGCCAAAACCGAAAAGGAAAAAGAGCTGCTAAACAGTATTACGCTCACGCGCGTGTTCCAAAAACAAACAAGTGATCGCGAAACAAATGTAAATGTGGAAAAAGTGGATGCAGTCCTGGAATTTATTTGTGCACTGGACAATGCGCGACATGTCAGACTTGATACACGGTACACCATTGGATCAACAGAAGATATTCAACTTACACCAGATTTGAAAGGACGTGTGAAACAAATATCGGGCGGTGTTTCGGTGGGTTCGTCAAGCAGCGACGATACAACCGTGTTTGAAATTGTGCTGTTTAGTGCAACCCTTAAATTGACGGAAATTCGTGCGTGGATTGACGATGTTCACAAAAACTACACATTTGAGAAAAACAATAAACTAGGTAATAACATATATTATTTTAATGAAATTCCACATGAACCAGTTGTTGTCACAGATATGACAGGCGATAATCCGAAAAAAGTGTATAAATGGGATAATATGCCCAAAGCACTCACATTCAACATGAATGAATTCAAAACAAGTAAAAGTTTTTCAAATGTGTTTGGTAACCATGTGGATGAACTGAAAGAACGTCTGGACTTGTTTGTAAATCATCCAGAATGGTATGCAGAGCGTGGTATTCCGCATAGTCTGGGTATTATGCTGCACGGTATTCCAGGTGCAGGTAAAACATCAACAATTAAAGCCATTGCCAAAGATACACATCGCCACATTTTCAATTTGAGTTTGCGCCCCTACACAACACAGAAACAGCTTCTGAACTTGTTTTACAACGAAACAGTAGTGGTTCATAAATATGATGGATCCAAAACGTCATACAATATTCCAATGAATCGCCGTGTATATGTGATTGAAGATATTGATTGTATGACGGATGTAACGCTTGACCGCAGTCTGATCCCCTCGACAACCGGCGCAGCCGCGCCAGAAGGCGGAAGCGGCGATGCAGTTACGCTCAGTTTCCTACTCAATTTACTGGACGGAGTGTTGGAAACCCCAGGGCGTATTTTGATCATTACAAGCAATTATCCTGAAAAGCTAGACAAAGCCCTTGTGCGTCCGGGACGTATTGATGTCAAGATTGAGTTCAAGAATGCATCGCGTGAATTTATACGTGAAATGGTATCGCGATTTTACTCCAAGGCTGTCACACTGGAAGCCATTCCAGCCGAACTGGAAGACAAGTTTACACCCGCGGAAGTTATGGAAAGTCTATGTACCTATTTCAAAGATTCAGATGCAGCCATTAAACATCTGCAACAAAAACTACAGAAGACTTACAAGGAACCATGTTTGAAAGTTCTGGATATCCCTGCACCAACTCCTTCGGCTTCAACCCAACCTTCTTTGGAAATGCCAAAAAATGTTCTTATTGATACGAAGCCTCTTGTGGAAGATAAAGGAACAACATTGAAATCGCTGGGAATTCATGCTGTGTCTACCGAACCAAAACAAGAAATAAAAAAAGTTGTTCGCGGCGATAATGCAGACTCATTCAAATATATAAAAGGTGATTCATATGCAGATCTAATGGCAAGTAATACATTGACAAAACCACCGCCAGAATCATTGCTTACATCAGGCGTGATTATAGATGAGGAAGCAGCCAAACGATCTCAAATTGATCCAATGACAATTTCACGCTTTTTGATTCCTAATCCAGAATTTATTCAAGATACATCGGGTATTGGAGCATTTGATATACATGGAAACAATCCAAGTACATGGAGCGAGCCAACAGCAGAATCCGAATTTATCAATCCCGATTCTACAGAAAACAAAGCATTTCTAGATCTAAAAGCTAGCGAATTTACACAATTTATTAATATGGGGTCGATATAATAATAGAATTGTAAAGTAGAAACCATGCAGTTTGCGAACGCGTTTGCGTATAATCCAGATGAAAATAGAAATTCGCCGCTCCCGCACCGCTTCTTTATAACACCTCCAGGATCACCACAACCCCGAGGCGGAGCTGGTGGATCACCAGCCCCACCAGTAACACCACCTCCTCCACCTCCGGTAAATAATAATGCGGTCCAACGTGAACGAATGCGTAGACAACAAGCTCAAGCAGCACGAAATGCACGACGAAATGAACAAATGCGTTTACTTCGTGCTATGGGCGCGTACGAAGAAAATGGAATCATGATTATTCCAGCTGCAGGACGACGATTGGTAGCCCCTGCACCGGCTAGAGCCCCTGAACCGGCTCGTGCAGCCGCTGTTGCACCTCAAAGACAGCCTCCTGCTCCTGCTGCATCGTTACCACCAATTCGTCCTGCTGCATCGTTACCACCAATTCGTCCTAGAGCCCCTGAACCGGAGCCAGAAGATCATGTACTTGTTAATTCAAACAATGAAAATGTAAATCCCCGTCCTCGCCGAAGCTCGCGTCGCAGAACACGCCGTGCCAACAGCCGCCGTGCTCGCCGTTAAACCAGAGCCTTGCGAAATACAGCTTCAAAATGCCGAATGGCTGCTATGAAATTTACAGCAGGAAAAAAGGCTACAGGGCGGCACGCACGAATATATTTAATTGCGCTATCGGTAGTCATCTGTCGTAGCGCAATTAGCGTCATAGCCACAACTGCAGCACTGCGTTGCACACCTGCATAACAATGAATCAAAATGATATGTCCTTGATTCCATGCATGCACGATTTTATAGATAATTTCAGCTGACCAGCGTGCCATATTTTGAATTTCAGCGGCTTCCAAATTATCGTGAACAGGTACGCGCATGCGAAGGTGCACCCCGGGTGCATTGGAAAATTCAATATCTTTTGTACAATTAACAACCATACTTATTTTTTGGGTACGCAAAAAATCAGTATCGTGAGCGGCTTTTTTATTTCCCAACCAAATTCGGGGTAAAATCATGTGTGCATTGTCCCACATTTCTATACGTGTTGAAGAATTTGCGAACCTACTTGCTGCGCAGGCGCAGCGGCTGGTATTCCAAATGCAGACGGTCCAACACGCCGTACAATTGTTCGTGGCTGATGTTTCCACCATTGAAGCGCTGCTTTGTATACATTAACAACTTCATTCAACATATCATCGTATGATTTGAATATATAACAAATAGAGTGATTCTGAAACAAAAACAAAGAAAGCACTACTATATCAAATCGTTTCAATATCTCAGCTGACAATGTTCGGTTTTCAACATATTTGTGAATCATGTTCCACCATGGCAAGTCCAATACTTCAGATTCAATTGTATCATTCAGGACTTCCAAATAATACATAATACTATTAGGATCATGAAACGAATGTAAAAAAGTCTGTGCTGATTCAACATTTAATTGGTGACGGAATGTATTTCGAAATATATCGATGTTGTACATACAGCGACGCAATTGAAAAATGCGAGCATGAGGCAAATGATGAACATGTGCGCAATTAATTATAATTTGTTCCATAATAACCATTGTTTGAGCTAAAGAAAATGGAACATTTGTATATGGATTTTTTGGCATATGCGGTGAAGGAATTCCATATACGCCATGTTGCAACCCAGATAGTAGAATCTTTACAGCTGTTTGTGTATGAAATACATATACACTTTTATTGGAAAGATCGTAAACACGGACTTGAGCATTTTTTGGGACGCGTGATGTAGTATATAAATCAATTTCACCAATAACACGCTTCTCCGCGATTCGCATACGCAGCTTACGAATAAAGTTACGTACACGTGCACGAAGTTGGAAATGTTTCATTACTAGTGATTCAAGCATATCAATATGTTCAGATATAAATGAAAATGCAGCTGCAGCCGATTTGTATTGAATAAGCAATGTATGCCATTCCGTCAGTGATTTATCTTGTGAATACAATATATTAGAAATCCATATTGGTACTTGAACACCATTGTAGTCTGTAAACACATTCAAAAAGCGAATTTTACTTTTAGTAGGTGCAGTTGTAAGATCACGTCCAAAAAAGCATTGATGCGCATACAAATGTTCTTCGGTTGAAGGATGATTATAGATCGGTGGAAACGATTGTGTCAACCTCTTCTGTAATTTTAGCCCTGCCTTTGTAATATGGTTCTGCTTCACAGTTGACCTCTTTGTTTTTTTTCGCGGTGGCTGTAGTTGTACGTTTGTCCAAATCTCCATGTTTAATCTTCTTAGTATACATTACAACACGTGATTTTAGATTCACGGTAAAGTCCATCCGACATGTTCCAGTTGAATCCAATACACTCCCATCTTTTTCACTGACCCAATACAGTTCACCATCATAACGGAACGGTGTACGTGATTCCATTTCTGCAAATGCTGGATCTGTATATACAGGTTTCTTTGATTTACGATGCTGCCAACATTTACCATGTGATTCACACACGGACCCACAACGTGTCCACATTCCACATGGACTTTGGATCATGATAGGGCATTGTGTCCCAGTCCACCACGGATTTGATTCTGTACATACAAGTGTAGGTGTTCCAAGCGTACCTAGAATCTTGCGTCGCATGTCGTGTGCTGCTGCACCAGGTAACCCCAAAATTCGCGCAACATCGGTAATAAATTGCTGGTCTTGGCGCGCACATACAGTTTGAATATGATCAAATAGCCCGACAGGCATGCGCCGGATCGTAGTTTCCATTTTTGCTTCAAAACGCAAAACGGATGTAGAAATGATTGTATGATACACAGACCTGTTCTAGGTAAATCGCATCAATTTTTCGTTTAGGTTAGTTAACCTTTTACCATTTCAAATGGTAAAAGGTGTAAAAACGGGCGATTTGAGTCGCCATGCGGCTCATAAATAGGCATCTTTAAGGTTCTACGGGTCGCGGTTGATACGACGCTGACGGCGATATGTTTTGCGTCTACCGCCGCCTATTTTTCTTTGACTATTTTTATCAACACGTTCTTTGAATTTTGTATTATCACGATATGCTTCATTAAACCGCAATTTATAATTATTAATCATTTCATTGCAGCTATAAACAGAGGCGATTGCTGATACACACCCGATTTATTCACATCAACTCCTCGTACAGATAACAATTGATTTACAGCAACCAAATCACCGCGCTCAGCCGCTGTATATAATTTATTGAATGACATATCCCTAATGTATAAAGAGAAATTCACCGGGTGCGTCATTCTAGAAAAATGAAAACGAAGGAATTAAATAATATGGATGGCAGTTGCTGCTGCAGTTATTATGGCAGGAACAATGCACGGAGTACATTTATCTACTCCAATTCTACAACCGGCTCAACCACCACCTGACCCCGCTCCCGATTCTAATGCGTATTGGGGACCGCGCTTATGGCGCATTTTTCACATTTTAGCTGAATACAGTGATCGTCGTGACGTTTCGCCACTTTGGCTCAATGTCTTGCGTACTACTTCGCAAACAATGCCTTGTACAAAATGCAGAACCCATTTAACTGAATATCTACGCACGCATACATTATTCCGATTCACACCACTTATGCCAATCAAAGATATTCAGACACATATTCGTCGCGATTTACATACGCTCCATAATTTTGTCAATGCACGTAATGGTGCACAGAAATTTGATTTTGCGTTACTTACACCAACCTATGGCGCAAAACCACGACCCGAACGAGTGTATGAAGCCCATGTATTATTGAATGAATTGAAAAATGCATGGAAGCCGTTAGTGCATACACGCATTCATCCAGCTGCATTTTCACAATGGAAACAGCAGATTGATTTATTGGTTACATTAATTTCAAGCGGACCGCAGAAATAAGTTTAGAGCGACTTACGACGACGGCTTTTGCTTTTGCGTGTTTTTTTACCGCCGCCACGAGATTTAATTGGTGACACTAATCCAATTGGTTTATCAATTGTAAATGTAAAATCACCATAATCACGCGGATCTAATGCTTTATGCATATCTTCAAGTACTTCTTCTTTACTGGATGCCCAACGATCAGCTATTTGATGTCCAATTGAGTGCATAATAAATTCCAACATCGGTACCTCCATTCGTTCTTCTTTACCTTCTTCAACTTCTTGTGTTACTGTAACGGTATTGTCTGAATAATATGCCATTAATGCATCATGAACAATTGTAAAGACATCTTCAATTGAGTATGTGTGAGCCATGATTTCTATATACTAATAAGAAATTAATGTACACCCCGTGAACGATAGTAGCTGCCAATACACGATACAATTAGACTTGCTGCTGTAAGAACAATTGCAGCAATGCAGAGTGCGATTATTAATTCTATTTTATCTGTGCTTTGTATGACACAAACACGACAGTGTAGTCAATTTTATCAGTTCCGAAAACATCGGAAACACGATCGCGATGGCTGTACTTGCGCTACAACAACTTGCGGAGCAGCAGGACGTGGTCTAGATGATTCCCATTCCGTGCGCATTTTTTCTTTGAACGCCAGAAAATCCATATCGGAATCGGGTTCGTATTGATTTTTTACATTCTTATTTCCGACATAATCAAAATAATCATAATGTTCTGTGTTTGCGCTTTCATACATATAACATTGGATTGTAAGTTATAATCGAAGTGCTAAGCGAGGTTGTTTGTACTAATGGGGTGATCAATTTTGAGGATGTAGTGACCGTTTCTCCCTCCAAAGTTGGAGCTGTAACCTTTGTTACACCAGAGACGACTGATGCAGTGATTGTTCCTGCAGCCGTCAACGTTGATGTAAGAATTGAACTGGTTTGTAGAACCTAATTGATTATTGTTTGGAATAAAGGATGCTTTGTCTGCGTTAAAAACAGTATATATTCGGGAATTCGGGTCAATATACCCATTAAACATTTACCATCATTGACGATATGCCAGGATTGATTCCAGGATATAATTTACGTCCAGTTTCACGCAAAATACGACCTTTGGGGCAATTTACTGTTGTTGCAGCCGATAATGTAGACAAATAACCATTGGCAATGTTTGTTGAATAGTCCATAGTCGTAGTATATGAAAAAATGGACGTATTAAACGACGATGTCGTTAAATACGAGCGACCAGCTGCACGGGCGTCTGTGGATGGTTTTGATCGTCCAAGTGTAGCCATTTATATATTTATGCGATTATTGCGCCTGTTCGCCACCGCTTCCACCATCTGTATTGGGAGGCGCAGTACATACAACCGGCACTTTAGCAGCATCGCCACCTATTGGCGGCAGTGCATTGACAACTTGTAATACATCGGGGACACGCCCGCCGTTACATGCAGCTAATAAATGCCAGTATCCAATTGCAACCCCAGCTCCAATTGCTATACCAAGACTGCCGCCAAGCCATGTTTCACATCCACTGAATCCGCGAGCTAATATAACTGCCATGAAGAAGATACCAATAACCATCACAGACAGCGAAAATGCACGTCGGACATTTACCATACGTTCAGATGCACCAGGTACAGGCTTGCGAAGTGCTACACGGATCGCATTGTAAATGGAAAATACAACAAAAAATGCAGATCCGCCCAACCAGTGCGACGGTGCAACAAATAGTTTTTGCGATGCTGCATCAGGAGTCATACCTTGATTAAAAATACTACATGCAAATGCATTTTGACTTGCGATCATTGATTCATAGTCCGATTTATCAAAGAGAATAGCCAACAGGGATTGAACCACTTGAATAATTCCAGCATTTGCAATCAAACCGATGCCTAGCCAAATAAGTGGTAAATATCCTGACATTCCTCCCAATATTAATGAACCCATCATAAGAACATTCGGGAGATCATGGTATGCACCAAGTAAAAATTCGCGTGCGGGTGCAAGACTCATTTCCTTAATCATATTCAATGACTTTATTTTGATCCATTCACAGCAGCACCAGGACGCTCGCATACATAAATAGGTTTACCATCCGCGGCTTTGTCGCGCATTAGTGGCAAACCCAGCAAGTTTGTGAGTCGGCGATCGGATACGTATGACAATAACATTACCATTAAGAATCCCAACGCAGCACCTACAAGAACGCCCGCAAGTGTACCAAATGGAGTATCACATGCGGACATGAGACGATACACAGCCAATGTAAGAAGTACAATACTAATCACAACATACCCTAGAATCATGGACGCTTTCCGTTTTGGTGATGCTTTCAGTTCATTTTGATACATTAATGGTAGCACACCCAAATAGGAAATAATAAATCCCATAAATACACTGTAGTACGAAGGCCAGCCGCTATCCGTTAATGCTTGAAATCCGCTGGTTTTCATATTCATGATACGTTCAAATGATATGCCGGGAAAATGACCACTGCAACGGGGGTCAGGTCCGGATCCCACAGCACCATTTACAAAGCGCGCAAAAAATCGAGCGATCGTTGGATGGATCAGCGATAACACTATAGAACTTCCTCCCAACGCTGCAAACGCCGGTGATTGAAACAACAGTGCAAAAATAATAGCAGCAGCCGTTACTGTATCAGGAAAAACTTCAAGATTGTATCTAAGGCCAGCCGCGCCTGTATTAAGAAAAGACTTTGCGTGAGACAAAAGTGTTTCGTAAATGGGCATTCCCTCCTTCTATAAACACATAATAGAATCAATTACAGGCGTAACATCCAAGATTCGCCACGCCCCCCCGCAATTCTTCGGGTTGGATTTGAATTGTGCCATTTATCATTGTGTGAAAAAGGTACAACGAATCACACCTTATAACCCAGCCCAGCAAACAAAATGGGAAGCCGATGTGATTTCATACGTAATGGCGTATATTAAACAAATGCGTGGAATTGTAAATCCCACGGAAACACTGTATATTGCAGTGGACGGTGTTGCGCCTATGGCAAAAATCAAGCAGCAGCGCATGCGGCGTTTTAAATCTGCAGCAGCGGCTGAGACGGAAGCACGAATTAAAGCGGAGGCGGAAGGACGACTGTATGAACCACAGCCACGTTGGGATACAAATGCAATTACACCAGGCACGCAATTTATGTCGAATCTTGCAACTGCACTCCGTGCGTATGCCAAAGCCGACCCCAAAGTGATTGTGAGCCCTGCAGATATTCCAGGGGAAGGCGAACAAAAACTGGTTGAATACTTGCGCGAACATAAACCAGCCGATGCAGTTATTTATGGTTTGGACGCTGATTTGATTATATTGGCGCTTTGGACATCTCATACACAAAATACAAACATTGATTTGTTTCGCGAAGACGTGGAATTCAGCGGTGGAGTCAAGGAAAACGCCTTTGGCGAAGAAGAGTATTTGTATATGAATATCAAACATCTGGCTGCTGCAGTGTATAATCAGTACACAGCCCCGTCACCAATACAACCAACCCAAAATGAGTTTATTCAGGATTTTGTAGGACTCATCAATCTGCTTGGAAATGACTTTGTGCCGCACGGAATGGCGCTGAAAATCCGGGCTGGCGGAATTTCAATCCTGCTGGAACAGTACATGAAATTGCCGCGTCCAATTGTTCAGCAATCATCGACCACCAAGCAATGGGAATACAATCACGCAGCCCTCAAAGCCTACTTTGAATGGCTCGCCGCACAGGAGCCGGATCTGATATGTGAAGGAATTCGTAAGAAATTCAGCGCACGTGTTGGATCAACACCCAGTCGCGAACCAGTGGATCAAGCACTTGCACGATATAATGATTCACCTGTGGAATGGAAAGCCGAGCGCGATATGGTACAGTATGTTCGTGTCCCAGGATATGATGTCCCACAAATTAAATTAAAACCAATAGTTTGGAACCAAGTGTATGAAACACAAGCACTTTGGGGAGCTGATCCAACGCTAAACGTAAAAACATATTTGGAAAGTCTATCGTGGACACTCGCATATTATTCAGGTGCACCCATTGATATGTATTGGTATTATCCATGGCTACTTCCACCCCTAACAAGTCGTATTGTTGAGTACCTTGCGACAAATTCCGTACCGGATGCACCAGCTACAAAACAACCACAATTGACTCCGACAGAGCAGCTAGCAATGGTACTTCCTGAATCGTCATTCGCGCTTCTGCCAAAAGAACTTCAGGCTCTTCCAAAATTATACCCGTATGCATTCCCGGTAGATTGGGGATATTATTCGTTTGGTCGCCGATTCATGTGGGAATGCGAGCCCCTAATTCCGCTTATTCAACCGAAACAAATCAAGCAATGGGTTGAAATCGCGTTGGATGTATAGAGCTAGTACAGCAGCAATAAAAATAACAATAATATATAGAATGTCCATCCGAGCACCGCCACCCGTTAAGCAGATAAATACAATGATTAAAGATTATAATTGTTATTTATGTAGTAGTTTTACAGGATTTATAGAGCACATAATCAAAACAGAACTGTTTACAAAAATTGTCGACAAGGATCGATTTTTTTTAAGTTTTGGTGGTGGTGGACCTCCGCCATCATTTCCTAAAAAATTACTTGACGACTTTGGACACACTACGTATATTTTTGCATTTGATACAGAATTCTTAAAACTTTCCACATCCATTGATTTTTTAAAATATGTTTCAAAACGAGGACAAAAAATAGAATTATATATGATTGCAACCACTATTCCTGAAGCAAATGATATACGACAAGTGGCAAAAAATACGTATGCATTACAACAAGAGTCGTCATCATTTTTATATTACAATACATCAAAATGCAATCTTGATAAAACAGAGGAAACAAACAATTGGGTCTCTCAATTTGTAGACTTGATTCGGATGATACATGAAACTAGACAATATGTATATATTGTCAATGATGCATGGTGGGATCAAAATAACATATTTGGCGAAGAATTATATACAAAATTAACTATAAAAGGTCTTAAACATTTTGGTAAGAATTTTGAATCCTTGTGCATAATACCCAAAATATTATTGTCGATTTTAGACCCAACAAAATTATTTATGATTGTACCGTCAGCGGATAATACACCTATTCCTTTTACAGAACCTGATGCAGTACATAAATATAATCCAATTGAAACATATGGACGTAATTTTAGATTAAAAGCAAATTTAAATTATTTGGCTTCGTTGCCGGACAGTCCAGAGCCAGAACCTGCAGCTGAACCTGCAGCTGAACCTGCAGCTGAACCTGCAGCTGAACCTGCAGCATGTGGCGGAGCCGGTAAATGTCCTTCATCAAAGCGTCACGGAGGTGGCGCAAGACATAAAACTCGTCGTCATCGCAAACGATCACAAAGATGCCGGCGTTAAAAATTTGACATTCATAAATCTTCCATAGAATTATATAGAGCATACAATGTCCTATACAATTCTTTATATTGGTGCTGCATGGTGCAAAACGTGCAAGGAAATTAAACCTGCAACGGAATCTCTAGCCAAACAGTTCGGTGTCCCCTTGACAATAAAGGATTACGATGATGATCTGGATGAAACTGAACAAGCCACTATCAAAAAAGTTCCAACACTTCGTATTTTAGATGATAAGGGTCTGCAAGTTGCTGAATGGAATGTGAACCAAGTAGCGTCGCTGCGCGAATGGCTGACATCAAATATTCATGTTGGAAGTACAGACGATTTCTAAACAACGCGGTAAACACCTGTCAAAATCTTACTAAAAAAGAATAAGAAATGGGAGTGGCTTTTTCATCGTTCGATCCACGGTATATCCGAATTTGGAATAATTTATGTTCACTTTCATCCGCGCAATCCCGGATACAAATGTTAGATACATTACTATCCGGACCTGAATTCGTGAATGCAGCCAAACGTGCAGGGCTGTATTCTGGATTGTTGGCGTGGACAGCCGCAACACGGCGTGGTGAATTTTATCCCTGGCCAGATCCTAATAAAGTTGCTGTACCGCCTGCAGCAGCCGATCGTTTCATACCAGCGCCGCAAATGCGACCCCAAAATGAAGTGATTCATCAAGCCTATATGCCTACAACATTACCACAACCAACTGTAACACATCGTCTAACCGCCGCAGCGCCGCCACCTATGCATCAACAACTAGCCGTAGTTCCGCCACCAAAACGTGCGCTGGATGTCCTACATGAATCGTATCGCATTTTAGGTATTGACGATTCGAAACCGTTGACACACGAATCGTTGCGTCTATCGTATAAACGCGCAGCTGTACGTGCTCACCCCGATAAAGGCGGATCAGCCGAGGAATTTGATAGTGTAACACGAGCCTTTTTGTATTTACAGGAAGTTTTAGATAAATTGATTCCTAAAACGGCTTCAGATGGCAGTGATCCCCGCTTCACAGCAACAGTTACACCTGAAGCTGCACTACGAGCACGCGGTGTATACACAACAGCCACTGCGCCTGCACCACCTGGCACCGCTCGTTTGGAAGATGCACCACCAATTGCACTTAATCCCAAAAAATTGGATATGACAGTTTTCAACAAACTGTTTGAAGAAAACAAACTTCCAGATCCCGATAAAGACGACGGATACGGCGATTGGTTGAAAGCACAGGAACGCGGGCTCAGTGCAACCGCAACAGCCATGCGTGGGAAATACAACAAAGATATTTTCAATAAAACATTTGAAGAAGAAGCCCGACGCCAAGCTGGATCCGGACAAACAGCCCTGAATGCATATAAACCACCCAGCGATTTGATTATGGCACCCGAATTTGGAACAGAACTGGGAAGTGATCGTCCGCAATCGTATACAAAAGCCGCGAATGGAAGTGGAATTGGATACACGGATTTGAAACAAGCCTATACAGAAAAAGCAACATTTACGCATGAAGTCGCCGGCGCGTCGCTGGATGGACGTCCAAAAACGTTGGAAGAAGCAAAACGTGAATATGGAAATGCCCCACAAGCCATGACACCTGAACAAGCCGCAGCCGTGGCAGCCTTTGAACAAGCCAAAGCAGCCGCGGAATTACAGAGACAACGCCGCGCTGCAGCACGTGATGTAGATGCAGCTGCTTATCACGATCGTCTGAAAAATCGGCTGCTAATTTCGCAATAATATGTAAATGGCAGGAAAACCAAACAAAGTTAATATAGGCTCTTTATCGCCATTACCGCGAATCCAAATTGGTATGAATAAAGATCAGCCTATTTATGTTCAAATGCTACGCGGTATTGGTCGCAATCCAAGAGAAACATATGAGTATATCATGAAAATACTTCCACGACGCATTGACTCAAATTCAGAAATATGCGCCGGGCTTTCAAAACCATATAGCAAAAAATCAGCCGAATCTTCAAGTTTACTATTTGCTATGGAAGGCGATTTACATATTGTAGGAATTTATGGATTCGCAACTGTAAAAATGTATAAACTAGGTGCAGAGCAAAAGAAATACTTTGAAATTGATGTATTTTGTACAAAACAATCGTTTAAAGGAATTGGAAAACGAATTATGGATGAAATTAAAAAGATTGCATGCATGCCTGAAAATTCAATAACGTCAATTGTATTGAAATCAACACCTGGTGCAATAGGGTTTTATTTATCACAAGGATTTCATGTTTATGATGCATCTCCTGATCGTGCAGGATTAACGCGGATGTATTTGAATATGAATGGATCAGAAGAAGAAAGTTGGAAAATAGTGCCTGGATTTGGTGGTGATATGATAGTCCCGGCTGAACCCGTGGCTCCAGCTATGTCGAATGCTGGAATAGGAGAACCCAAAAAATCAACAGGTGGTGCACGACACACACGAAGAAAATGTAAAACAACTCGTAAAAAAAATAAATTGATTAAGTAAGATGGCAGAATCAGCAGTTGGAGGCGCAGGTGCACATATTATGGCTTCAAATATATTCACATTTATGGGACATTCGTGTAGTACAGGCATACAACATGATGTACCTCCAGGATGTATGCTTGTTACTCTTGCAGAATGTGGAGATTATACATATTCAAATTTGGGAAGTCCGTTTCGTAATTTTTTAGAAATATTTGAAAATCAAATGCTCTTAGCAAACCCTATTGCAAATAAAGAGGCAATTGAAAAATTATTAGGAGCAAAAATTAATATAAACTATCCAGATGCACCAAATATTGAAAACAAGCGATATATGGATACACTTTTTAGCGCTCAACTATATCATAGACATGAAGAAAATATATTTATTCCAAATATAGGATTTTCTCTAGAAAAAAAATATGATATATATCCATCGGGATTATATCGCAGTGGTGGAATAAAATTAAAACCAGTATATAAAAATGCAGTAAATATTCACGAAAATATTATGGATGATTTAGAATATATGTATCAATCTCAAATACTGTATCCACGGAAAAAAAGTGCGATTGATGAGGGAAAGCGTTTAATAAAAGAAGTTGGAAAAAATTTCAGAGTATTTGAAAATATTGGCATTAAATTTAAAATATTACAAAGCAAAATATTTGAAATGTTTCCAGGTATTCATTATTTAATAACATGTAGATCACCGTGTTCTGAAGATTATGCAGAAAGATTTCGTGTTGCATTAAGACGCAGCGAATCAAGAGAACGTTCCAATATATATAATTATTTACACAATCCCCATCTGGCTCAACCTATGTATATAGCTGGAAAAGTACATTATGGTGAAATTGGACAAAAATATAGATTACCAGCCGGAGTTAAACATACAAATTATATTTATTATGGAGGTAGAGGTCCTCAACTTATTGAAACAAATGCAAATGGACGTGAAATTATTGAAATTGTTCCAAGAGGTGGATCCAGACAAACGAAAAAAAGAAGATCTAAGGGTAAGCGTAAATATACACATAAACACAATCACAGAAAATGACCCCACCTCATATTGGATTACTTGTATCCGGTTCAGATGCCTTAGCCGACTACAATCTGTTCGTTGCAACACTGGAATTATGGCATCCGAATGCTGTACTTTATGTATTTGCTGATTCAGAAACACCCATTACAAAAATGCCAAAACACGGTGCCCTTCATGTCAACCAATCAGCCCTAGATAAATACAAGGGAAAACGCCGTGCGGAAATGGAAGCGACCCCTAGCCCAGTATACGATTCGCTGTTCAAAGAGTACACATACGAAAAAGCAGCAGTCATTGAATGGATGTTTGAAGTCCAGCCCAAATTATTGACCAGCGGTGGTGCATGGTTTATGGATGCAGATATTTTACATTGTGCACCGCTGCCGCTGATTCCAGAATCTGCTGCAATAGCTCTAAGTCCGCATTTTATTCGCGCAGCCGATGAAGCCAAATTTGGGCATTTTAATGCAGGTTATATTTGGATCAAGAATAGATCATTGTTGGAAGTGTGGAAAGCAGCGGGACATAGCAGTCGGTTTTTTGAACAAGCTGCACTAGAAGATGTAGCACTTGCTGCAGGTTCGTCTTTCCACGCATTTCCATCCTCTGTCAATTTCGGCTGGTGGCGGATGTTTCAAGCACCGTGTGCACCGCCAGATCAACAAAAGAAATTTACTATTTATCGCCCGAATCCTGGTGTTGGTTTGCGGTTTGATGGTAACCCACTACAATCTATTCACACACATTGGTTTCAACGCGACGGCTCCATTACACATCAATTCAATGATTGGTTTATTCGTACGTGTACAATATTAAAATCGCATAAACCAATGCTGCAATTTCTACGCATTTTACGATCGCCCAAATGAGGCATAAACAATCAATATATACCTTGTATATACAAATTGTTAAATTTCCTAACCTAAAGGGTAGGAAATATCGGCGCATTAAATGAAAAAAAGGTGTAAATCCATTTTACAAACGTGTTAGAAACTTAGGTATGCTCCCTGTTGTCAAGAATGGACGACATTGTTCAATCCGTTCCCATGTAAGGCGGAATAGTCCCTCCGCAGATGCATAGAGCGACCACCATTTCCGTCCCGCGATTGACATGCGTGTCCATTGTTCAGGTTTGGTGGTTTCAACAATGCGACGCACGTCTTCAGGTGTGCGGGCTGTAAAATAATGCACACCTTCAATTGGTGGAACAAGATATCCTTTCATATCTACTCCTGGAACTACAATGGGAACAACACCACATGCAAAATATTCAATTTCGCGATTGCATTTGGGTCCGTATCCAGGTAAACACAATCCGAATTTGGAATTGCATAATTTTTCCAAATACTGTTGTTGCGTGAATGGATACGGTGCACCAGTGGAATCATGAGGCATAGAAAACAGTTCAACAGCCGATTTCCAATCGGCTCCTGTACGATGTGCATGCTGAACACCGTTTTCAATCTTGCCCAAAAACACTGATTTTATTGTACGGCTTGCAAACGACATCATATTCAAACCGAGTACATTTATAACTTCGATAGAGCGCGGCGAGCGTGGCCAGAATCCCCAAACAGATTGACGACCTGATTCAGGATTAGGCGGTGCACAGTTTCCAAACAATGCAAGCTGATATGGTTGTTTATCGTTCCACCAACGCGGTGTTGGACGATCATACAATACAATTTCACCTACACCACCCCACCAACAATATCCTGAGGTTGTATTTCGTTCAATATTGACGTATCCACGCTCGCCCCAACTTTCAGCCATTTCACGGAATGTGTCGCCACTATGTGACCACATTCCGCCCAGAGCTTCACCGGTTGGCAACAAAATCCGCGGCGTTTCCACTTTATTATCCAAGCGACGGGCAGCTAACATATCTTTGAATCCATACATTTGAAGCGATTTATGCATGTCTTCGAGCGCGTGTTGCCGCTGGTATTCAATCGGTTCCTTTTTGACAACGCCTGCAACATACCGCAGTTCAGCAGCACCTGCTAAATGGATGTTCATACCACCAGGATACGAATCGCTGATAAATTCCATGACGGTTGTTCCAGGCGCAGCATACCAAATCCATTCCAACATATCACCGCGTCCAAAAATCCACGATGCTTGGGAAAACGCAAGACGACGATCGCGTACCGATGTTTCCGCCGTCACGTAGCGCACATCCCATTTATTTTGAAGTACATGTTCAGCCGCTTGTATACACCATTGTTGATTCAACATTGCTTCCCCTTGCTCAACGCAAAATACAGCAACCGGTGCAGAACCTGATGCTCGTTTGGGTGTTGGAGGAAGCAGCTCGCGCAACGTAGCAATATCTTCGTGTCGAATTGCCAATCCTGCATCTGCATCAGAGGGTGGAACTGCCCATACATGTTCGCTGTAATAATTCATATGTTCAATCACAGGAACAACGGTAATGCGTTTCGGCTCTTTCCCGCTCCAAATACAATCATACAGGAAATCTTTCATTTCAGGAAATGATGGTACAAGAAACTCAGGTTCATCCATTTCACCACTCTCATGCACAGCGTTACGAATTGCAAGTGCGCGGGCTAGATACAGCAAACACCATGAACTGAGTGAACGCTGCGCTTCTGCAGAAAGTTCAAGCGCAATTAAATTTGGAACATGAATGGACTGCATGATATTGCTTTGTTGTGCTGTTTCCCATGCTTTTGCCCACCCCTCATGTTTGCCAACAAGTAATTCTTTCCATGTATTCACTAAACCGTTGTGCGTAACAAACGCGCCTCCAGTAATATGATACAGCGGAAGATCCGTAGATCCAGTCCACATATTTGCAGAATCCGGCGAGAAATTCAAGAATCCTTCAGATTGGCGATGTAACATGGAACACATTGTTTGAAGTCCAGCTTCATCAACACCTAATATACGGCGTGGGAAAGAACGTCCGCGAACACCACCGCCTGCTTTCCAGGCTACCATGGCTGATTTGGAAGCAGTATATTTGACAGCTAACATATCACGAACAACTTCATTCATCTGGATAAATGTGGGGTCCAAATACAAGTAATGTGTGCGATACAAAATATCTTTTGGATCATATGTACGAACATTGGATGAATGGACGTGCCAGGTTCGTACAGAATGAGCCGGATTGGTAACAAAACATCGTTGTTTCAACATGGCTAGCGCCAACGCATTATCACAACCCGATTTGCCAAATGGGTATCCAAAATCCTCCTCTGAAAGTTTCAGGCGAGCCACTGTGTCGCGTGCAACAATCCATGAATCCTGTGAATCTGCACGTGGTCCAAATAATTCGCGTGTGTGTTCTTCCCAGCGCAGCAGTGCCATACATACTGATTTCTCAGTCATGCCTACACTCCAGCAATACCGCAGCGACTCGTCAAAGTAAATATCACTGTTTGCAAAAATGACATAATCACCGGCTGGCACGCGTTCTTGAATGGTCCGCATTACATCAATATACGTCAGACGACGACCCAGCACAGATGTTTGAAGTTTCGGATGCGCTGGTAAATCCTTATATTCATATTCATTCAGTAACAAAATATGATCAATCATATCGCATTCCAGATTTTTGTACAAGCAGTGTTGAATTTCCCGTGCACGGCGTCCAGATGCAGGTTTGAAGTATTGCTGAATAAGCCACATCCGCGGAAGGGCTGTTTCAGGACGTTCCACAGATACTACTTTACCACCCATGGCTTTCTGCCATGCATCGTGGACAGCCACTGATCCAAAATCAAGTGTATCACGAGCCCCTGATAGCCATACAACGCGCCAAATCCGTAAAATATGGGCGAACGCCAAAATGGTTTTTTCAAGACAATCGTCATCTTTAATAGGTTCGCCCAAATATGGATACATTTCAAACAATTCGCTGCGTACAAACATACGACTGTACTGTGCCCATGCATACTCGGTTGTTTCAGCACGCTTGCGCCAAGCATCACTTACACAAAGCAATACAGGTGATGATTCCAGACAATATGTTTGAAGTACAGTATTCCATGATTCAATACTGTCCTCAGACGGAATGATAATGATATCAGGCTTACAAAGTTCAGCAGCAGCCGGTTCTGTAATTACTGTTGTCCATCGATTCCATGGGGCTTTGGACATGGACGAACGTACCCAAAGCAGGGTTTTGTATGATTCATGGAGTTGCGCTGATGTCCGTAAAATACGGATCGGTTTACCGGTGGTCGGATGATGCGCTAACATATCTCTTTGCATAATATGATACGAGATATGCTTAAACCCAGTTTGACCTACACTCTGAACACCTGAACGTTGGATACACCGGTTGTGACGAATGTACTTGTAAAGTTACTAAAACCATTTGTTACAATTCCTTGTAGTAACATACCATTGGTTTGTGAGCCTGCGACAGGTGATCCAAGTAAATTATAGTACAACAGTGTACTTACAGGGGTAAATGAAGCAGTTAAATTCACTGAATTCATTGTTGCAGTAGCCGGTGAATCTGCAAGTCCAATGGATGGACCACAGAATGTAGATTCAGTATAAAATGCAGATGACGATATGGCGTTAAGTGTGCTAAAATTGTAATTTACACTAATTGTTCCAGTGGAGAATCGTAAATTGGAATTGGCGACACCTGTATCAATGCGCCAGATTGAAGTTGTGCCTGATGATAATTGAATACTACTTGCAGTATATTGAACAGATGTAGATAGTCTAGATACTGTAAATGTAAATGTAGTGCCATACCGTTGCAGCGACGATATATTGGAAAAGTATGTGTTTCCAAGCGAACCTGCATTTACAAACAATGTAGTACTACCAAGTTGTTGCGAAGCATCGCGAATAAATCCAGCAGGTACTCGGAACGGCGAATATACCACATTACTGAATACACTTGTTTGCGAGAAGAAGGAACAACCGAAAAACAAAGCAGCCCCTGGTGCTCGTGCTTCACTATATTGTTCAATACCATCTAAATAAAAGTATACACGCGCACTGTCGTAATAAATTGCGTAGCGACTGGTTGTTGAATACGGCACAGTTGCTCTTAGAATTCCAGATGTATAGATGGCGACTGTTCCAACATCAAAATACCATGTATATGCGAATTGGTTCGAAATTTTACCAGCCGGCGATGTATCCAGACCGAATGACATGTAACGAGCTGCATTCGGCGATACAGACGCATACACTGTGCTTGTAAATCCATCTGTTGCATATGCAGTTGCATCCCATGCATTTGTTGCAGTCGTTTTCGAAATTGTTGTACCAACCTGTGTGACATTTGCAGTGCGAATCGTACTCCAATTTTGTAAACTTTCGGGTTCAAGTACTAATCCAGACAGAGAATTCACTAAACTTGTTGACGCAATAAGTGCTGTTGTATCATATCCTGCTGCACCCACACGGTTAATTAATCCATTGTTAATATTTTGTGGAATAAAATTGGAGGAACCATCATATGATGGTTGTCCAGATACAGATGTAAACGATATATTTGTACTATACAGTGGATATCCGCCTACATCAGTGACAGCAACTAATTCTGTTCCACCCACATAAGCTCGTGCAGGAAGTTGGGGTGACAACATACGAACAACGTCAAAGGTTGGCATAAGTGTAAAGAAGGAACTTGTAGCAGCCTGGTTTGCAGCCCCTGCAATGTAGACACGCACACTTGTTTGGAACAAGTTACTTGTTTGTATTCCTGTAAGATATGGTGCATTCACAACTGCAAACGATGATTCAAATGGATAGGGACCATATTCTGCAACAGTCGAGTTATTGATCTGCATGTCAATCAAAATGTTGGGACTAAATGGAGGCGATCCAGTCAAACTTGAAGGGAAGAAACTGTATTTTGTCCATGATACAGTAACCGGCGAACCGCGCCATACAATATTGCTGTATATATTATTAGTTGTATAGTTGAATACATTGTATGCGACAGGTGTGACAGAAGCTGTTTGAATTCGCAGGCGTGGATATACATTCAGTAAATTTGTAAACAATACATTATTTTGTATGACGTATTGGTATTGTAGCGTATAATCGGCGTTGCTAATGTAAGGATATACATTTCCAAATATGGTTGTAGGTATACCCCATTGGTATGCATCAAATTGAAGTTGGCTATTGTTACTTGTATAGGATTGACCAACCGTACTTACATTAATAAAAATAAATCCTGTGCGATAATTGATTCCAAGAAGTGTATTTTGGTTGTACGTGAGTCTATATTTTGCATTGGTATTTAAAATATTGTAGACATTGATATTGAAATTTCTATATGTTGCCATATCCATAACCGCATTGGAAGTGTTGCTTGTTAATTCAAGTAATTGTTCAGTGTAGAGACTTGAAAACGTCGCAGTTGATAATGAATTGTTAAGACCTATAACAAACGTATTATATGATTGAAGTGTAGAATTTTCTATATTCACTAATGTTGTGTTGGCAGAAGATATTGTGAAACTATATATTGCATTTGTCGTGGATGTAATTGTTGACGACAAACCCACTGTTACGGCTGAAATGGATGAATTGAAAATACCATTTTGTGTGCTGAGTTGTCGTCCAAATAATGTAGAGTTTGTCGATAATTGTGTATTTGCGTTTGAATTATTGGTTCCAGTTGATGACGACATGAATACAATCCAATTCAAACTTGAAATATAAATTGTACTAAATGCGGTGCTGTACCATGAATAGAGAGAAGAAAACATTGTGCTTTGTGTAGTTATTTGACCGTATCCTGTGGATGTCATTGTACTCAGTGTTGAAAAAAATATGGTTGAATATGCAATATTTGTACTGGTTGTTGGAATAATCAAATTTCCTGTAATACTGGAATTCAGTTGTGTAGCAGTTGAATCTAATAAAATTTTTGTAAGCGACGAAGTTGTTGAAAAATATGCATTTGCACTTGTTTGCGATATGCCAAACATTGATGATGTGGTTGTAGAGATTGCAAAAAACAAAGTTGTGGAGGTTATTGATGAATAATATGCTTGTGTTGAAGGCACCAAAGTACTTAACGTTGATTCATACATATTTGCTACAAAGTAATCAAAATATACATTAGCAGTAGATTGAATTAATTGGACAGATGTGCTGAACAATGTGGATTTAAATACAATGTCATTCGACCACAAGACATTATACATGTAATTTTCCAATTGAACAAATGATGAATAAATACCACCTAAAATTGATGACGTTGTCAGTACGCTGTATTCAAATAAAAGCGAACTTACTTGCGATGTAAGTGTTGATATAGAAGATCCTTGATTACCAAATGAATTTATAACTAGTGATGAAAATGCATTGAATGTGCTATTATACTGTAATGTAGATAACACTAGTGAACTGTTCAAATACGAAAGTGATTGTATACTACTTTCAATTGTACTATTTTGTATTCCTTGACTTGTACTTACAAATGTTGAAATCCATAAATTTGTAAGAGAAGACATAGATGTGCTTACATTTTCAAGTGCAGTTATTCGCGATTCATGTCCTGCTAATGTGGAATTCATTGGGTAAATGGATGAATAAAATACGGTGCTAAAACTGCTTGTAAAGGTTGTACTCAAATCAAAGATTTGTTGCTGCAGACTGCTGACAGAACTTTGCATTTGATTTGTTACAACAGTAATTGAAGACTGCGTGCTGAAATTTGTAGCATAATTTGCAAAAATACTTGAAAATACACTACTTACATTTGTATCATAATCCAACAATTCATTATTCACATAAAGAATATAATTCGATGTAAGCACGTTATATGTACTTGTATTTTGTCTACCAATTGTAGTACTGAGTGTAGAGAATCCAGTTGAAATAATACCCAATAAATTACTTGTTTCAAGATAAAATGAACTCAAATTACTATAATTATTTAATATATTTGACATTTGCTGAATTGTACTATTGTAAATATTGTTGATCTGTACAGAATTTGAATACGCCAGTCCAGCTAAATTATTACTGAGTGAAATTACACTATTACTCAAGTTACTGTCTGCAGTCTGCAATTGAAACACTGTTCCATAAAATGTAGATTCTAAATTACCAGTATTTGTCGACAAGAATGTAACGGAACTAATAAGTGATGATTGTAAACTAAATAATGATGTTGATGTATTGGATCCAAGAACAACAACTTGTGAACTAAGCGTCGAATACACAGTAGATAAATCTGTTGGACTTACAGAATTACTCCAGTACGTTTGACCTTGTCCATTTGCATACAATGTATATTGTGTAGATATCGGAACATTGAGTGGTGTTCGGAAACTCAAGTTGCGCATTAGCGCATTATCAAGTCGTTGCGTTGTTGTAAACGCCATATCAATCCTAATCAATTTACTTAATTTAATTAATTGTTTTTAACCTGTTTTTTTATTTCAACCTGCGGCGCACATTACTTAGAAAAAACCGAATAGATTAAGTAGAGTATTGGAAATGTCCAATTCAGGCAGCCTTCTTCAATTAGTCGCTACTGGGCGGCAAGATATATATCTTTCCGGAAATCCACAAACAACGTTTTTTAAGCAAGTATATCGTCGATATACTAATTTCAGTGTTGAAACACAACGCATTCCTTTTGATACAGCTGTTGATTTCGGTAAGTTGATTACAACAAGTATTCCACGTAGTGGGGATTTGCTAAGTCAATTGTTCCTAGAAATCAAACTTCCCGAAATAACACCTGATGGACCCGTCTTAACAACCGGTGCAGGTGTTGTGACTGAACCTGAAACCAATTATGCAGAAATTGTTGAATCTGTAAGTTGGGTGAATGGAATCGGATATGCGATGATCGATTATATTAGTATTTGGATTGGACAACAAGAAGTGGATCGCCAATATGGAGAATTCATGTATTTATGGACACAGTTAAGTACACCGGGATCAAAAAAGGTGGGTATTGATTATATGACCGGAACCCAAGAAGTGTATAACGATACAACACAGAAAGGACCATTGAAGTTGTATGTGCCATTACAATTTTGGTTCTGTAAAAATGTAGGTCTGGCGCTTCCATTGGTTGCCCTTCAAGCAACACCTATCAAAATATATATTCGGCTTAAAAATGGAAATGATTTAGTATTTGGAAATAGTCTTGAAAATGCAGTTTTGAATAATACACCGTTACCATGCCCCCTTACACCGCGCCCGCCAACAATCACAGATATGACGCTATGGGGAGATTTTATATATTTGGATGTGGAGGAACGCCGTCGATTTGTGAGTAGCAAGCACGAGTACCTGATTGAGCAAACGCAGCAGCAAAAACGGTTTAGTATTCCCGAGAAGACAACTATTACAAATGTTCCCTTGACATTCAATCATCCAATGAAAGAAATGATATGGGTTGTGAATCAAGATCGTATGTTGGCTGCACACGAATGGTTCAATTATGGAAGTCGTATGTTGAATGAATTTGGAATCCCAAATATGGATTTAATTAGTACATGCTTGGTTCAATTTGATGGTTATGATCGCTTTGAAGAAATGAGCGCCGAATATTTCCGTTTGATTCAACCTTGGCAACGTCATACAGCCATTCCGAACGATTTTATTTACGTGTATTCATTCAGTCTTGCTCCCGAGGCTTCACAGCCGCAGGGCACATGCAACGCCAGTCGCATTGATACAATTGTTCTGCAATTAAAGATGAATACATCAGTACAATCTCGTGCTGCGGGTGTAACAGTTTATGCAACAAATTACAATGTATTGCGTATTGCTTCGGGATTAGGCGGAGTTTTATTTACTGTTTAAAAAACAAGGAGGATGCAGCAATCACAGCCGCAGCAATCACACCAACACATAAGTGATGTGGACACTTGGAAAGGGGCTGATCGTAACTTTTACGTATTTGCCATATTATCTATATTGTTTGGATTCATAGGGTTAGACCATTTTTACCTAAGAAGTTTTGGAACAGGTACTCAAAAAGCGCTCACAAACTTTGCAACACTGGGATTATGGTACTGGTGGGATTTAGCTCAAGTATTGACGCAAGGTAAAAAAGTCCGCACAGAAGGTCTAAGTTCACCCTTTGACTGGATTTTGGGAATTGGGCGTGGCGTATTTGAACCATTACCCGATATATCCTTTCCTGACGGCTCTCAATTGATTGAAGGTAATCATCCGCCGCCGCAACCACATGTTGGCGGTAAGAAACAATTCCCTGCACAAAAATCGTATCTTATGTATGCATTTTTAGCCATATTTCTGGGATGGTTAGGGGCTGATAAATTTTATATGGGATATACTGGACAAGGTATAGCAAAAGTTTTAAGTTGTTTTAATATATTTTTGTTCTTATTTGGCTGGTTATGGGTATTGTGGGATTCAGTGTTTGCGTTCTTTTTTACAGAAGATATAATGAAACACGGTATTTCACCACCACTACCATACAGTTTCTTTTTCCGTGAACCTATACCACCAACAATGTTTGAAATGAATCACAAACCAATGGACGATAGCGGGTCATTTTGGGATTGGTTAACATGTCCACCAATTCCTTCCTTTTTACAGTCATGGTTTCCTTCTGTCGACTCTGCAAAAGAAGTGTACAATGGTGTTGTAAAACCATTGCTACAACCGCCTGTGACTGCTGCGCTTGCAGTCATGGAACAAACAAATCCAGAATCGCTTAAAAAAGTGGAACAAATAGCTCATACAATTCGTCAAGTTGGTGGCGGACCACAGCAGCCACCGCTACAATTACCCCAGATTGATCAAAGTGGTGGTGGCGGAGCAGGCGCAGTGATAGCAGGTACATTATCTGCACTTGTGATTGCTGGTGGTCTAAAAGGTATGTATGATTTCATTTCTAAACAATACGGATGAAAGTGTTAGAAACACAGGCTGATTTTGAAACATTGTGGTTTGGACGGTCAACAGTTAGGCGTTGGATTGTGTATTTTACAGCTTCATGGTGTAAAGCGTGTAAAAAACTTGATTTGGAAGCAATTTCAACTGCAGCCGCTACAAAAGATATTGAACTATACAAATGTGATGAATCTATGAATGATTACACTCCTGGATATTGTGGAGTTCGGACCTTCCCTACGTTTGTGTTATTTGAACCACAGGCTACAAAAAGCACGTTGCAATCCAGTGATACACAAAAAGTTATCTTGTGGGTTCAGGAACAATAATTTAGATTTGTTTGCTTTATCATACAAACCTAAATTTATTTTCGTCTTGTCATACGTCTATTTTTACGACGAAGTGTTTTACGTTTTCCACCACGCTGACTCCAATCCCATTCTCCGTATAGAAGACGTTTCTGTCTTTTTTCAAGCTCACTACCTCCTGAAACAATATTATAAAATATGCGCAGCAAATCTTCATTGTTCATTCTTTCATTATTAACTTTTTTATATAAATGTTTCTGACTTTCAATCTTATTTAATATTTCATACATAAAATTTGTGCCTGTGGCAAATTTTGCATTTATTTGTTCTTGAGTGTCTGACGGGTTCATTTTCGACATTGCGATTAATCTATTTTTATCATTAACTAATCCAGCACGCAAGGGAGATATTTCAGACATTTGATTTATTAATGTATCAAGGAAAACAATAAATACGTATAATGGATTTCCATCTAATCTTTCTGCAAATTTTTTTCTAAACAACGTAATAAATTTGTTAGCTATAGGTCCATTTGGTATTTTATATTTTGGAACTTCTGGTAAATTTGGCATTTCTGCAGGTCCAGCAGGCGGTTCTGGTATTTCAGACTTGCTACATGAATCTTCTGCAAAACCAACAAGTTGTCCTTTGTACATTCCTTTAAGGATGATGTTTCCATTAGGAACTTCAGTAATATTAGTTATTATAAAATTTTTATTTGTTTCAGGTAAATTTTCATGAATTGAGCATGTAACACTATCTCCAACTTTAAATCCCTTTTTGGAAGATACTTGCGGTTGCGGTTGCGGTTGGGACTGGGGTTGCGGTTGCGGTTGCGGTTGCGGTTGCGGTTGCGGTTGCGGTTGCGGTGTAGGCTGTGCTACTGTACTACGAAAACGGCGTTCAAGATTTCCTAATCCGGTATTATCAGCAGGTAATTCCGTCATAGCCAGTCGTCGCATTTCTTCAGCTTCAACAAATGCAAGTTCTAATTGCATCCGAACAAATGGATCATCATGAACTGCAAGTACATCTAATAAATGTATAATAGCTCGTTTATATTTCATATATGCATCTGCAGCTTTTGTTTGACGTATTGGTGCACTGTTGGCTTCTGCATCACATTTTGCAGTTATTGCGGCTTCCAATAAACCAACTGCAGTTTTCAGCATGCTTACAAAGTCCATTTTCCAAATTCCTCTACCACTCGTTTATGTTTTTGTTTGAGGAGGTGTCATTGATCGCAATAATGTATATGTAATACATTTCAATTCGTTAACGCTTTCTTCCAATTCTTTAATTTTCTTGTCTTGTTCACGTATGATCGGAAGTAATAAGACACCAATGCGATCGTATTGTACGGTTTTGAATCCATTAAATTCTTTGACAAGTTGTGGAACATATTTTTCAACATCCTGTGCAATTAAACCAATTTCGGGAATAGACGGTTTATTTGTGTAATTGTATGAAACTGTACTAATATTTATAATATTACGATTTGGGGTATATGATTTAATATTTTCTTTTAAGTGTTTGTCGGAAGTGGTATATACATTTTCCGTTAATATTGCAGATGCATATAAGGTTCCCATTACAGTTAGTGAATAACTTGGATCAAGAATGTTTGAAGTACCAATCAAAACAGGACCTGCATCAAAATAAATCGCATTGCATTCACCAACATCAAACCATGTATTAGACGCACCTCCGCCTGAAATTAGAAAGTTGTTTGATGTGATTGTAGACAAGAATATATTTGTACCCGCTGTAAGTGTTATAGGACCTGTAGCAGCCGACCCACCATTAATTTGTAGTGACGTGACACCGGAACTTAATAATGTACCAAATCCAAATGAACCACGATACACATAACACGAAACAGCCGGAGGACGGAATTTATTCACACTGTTTGGATAAAATGTAGGATTGTCCACTTCATATGCAGTAAATATACCATTATCGGTGTCAAATATATATGAAAATTGGGTTTCTTTAATTTCATCGTACCCTTCAAATCCAATTTCTCCCGATCCCGTAGTTCGGTAAAATGTACCACGGTATGCATTATTATACAAACTAAAATTGATCGGGTTTGCAAGTAGATTCACTTTCGATTGCGATGTTATAGCATTAAATGCATAATCTGGATTCCCCATCATAGGACTCATTTTCAGTTTTGTAATTCGTAAAATATATGGATATGACACCGATTGCTCAATTTGAAATGTAGGATTGCCATCAATAGTAGTACGGAATTCATCTAGTTCGCTCAATGTAATTCCGTACAATGCAGCAATTTGTGAATCATTCAGAACTACAAAATCCACCGGGGGAGTAGCAGGTATTTGTTCGCCAAAGATCTGATCTGCATGTACAAGTGGTCGTTGGATCGGCTCCTTCCAGTATGGAATTTGAGCCGATGTTGTTCCTCGCCATGAATACTTTTTAAATAATAAATCCGATATTTCTTGTACCGAAAACCCGACGGAAGCGGGATCGGTGACAATCGCATTCGAAGCGAACTTGTCAGTATTCATCTTGATTTAGATTGATATTTCCCGGTAGGAGCCATATCCGCAACTTCGGTCAGTTTAAAATGAGTTTTCACTCGGTCTATAATAGGGAAAGAGATGGCAGCGCCATACGAAGCAACAATTGTCCAGTTGTCATCTGGACATGTCACATTTAATGATCCAACAAAAGCATGGACGCCGGATGATTTTCCAAATCTTCCATCTACATCACTTAGTGTAACTACACGTGGACGGATTGAAGACGGAACATTCAGTACAATTCGTCTAACAAACGCAATCACATATGAAACCTACGAACCTTCCACTGTTTTTTCCATACTAAAAAAATCCTTTTTGCTCGCTGAAAATGGTGATGTAACATTTGAAGAAGCAAAAATGGGGTTTGTAAGTACTGTATCAGCCCCGTTTGAGTCGCATGTAACTCAATTCACACCTTCAACCATTGGTGGAGCCCAGATTTACGATGTAGTATCGGGAACCCCTGATACAGTCACTACAGCCATCGCAAAATTAGATGCATGGGTAAATAATGCATTTTTACAACAACCACCCGCTGTAAAAGTAGCACAGGTCGAAAACACATCACTCTTTGCAGGTGTACGGTGGCAAAATTTCAATACATATAGCATTATGGACAGTTTCGTACCATATGTAACAAGCATGGTATTTCTTATAGGCGATCCAACAACAACTGATTATCTTACGTTTGAAGTGCGGAATTGCAAGTATTTCCCCTATAAAACATACAAAGATGGTATAAGTCCAGAGGGTGCGCCACTTGTACGTTTGCGTCTTTTCAGTGAAGAATACGGTATGCAAGCCGGCGATATTGCGTACAAAAAGAGTGCATTAGCTGGTAATGGAATCCATATTATTAGTGAATCGGGGAATCTAACATTGCCCGTATTAGGACCGGTGCTCGCATTCAATGAAACAAACGGCATTGATACATATACTACACTTTCCGTTTTCTTACCTAATCTACAATTAACGTATCCGCTGGATACACAAATTCCGGTGCGTGTATTCTATTTGAATCGTACGGAAGGTGATGTCAATACAATGTCTACCCTGATTACGCAAACATCGTTCGGTGGACCTAGCATCCCAGAACCAATACCGCAATCTCTATACTCAAACGCACTTCAAATTGTAGTCGAGCGACCCGTATATAGTGATTCAATTGGCGGAGTCGCTGATCCGTTTTTCAGTACATACCAAACAAATTTTACATTCAAAGAAATGGCAGCTGCACATGCAGGTAATATAGGATTCCAATATGGATTGCCTTCGCCCAACACGATTCCATCGTCCTTGTCTACATTTCTGACAACATACACTCAGTCCGACGAATACATATTGTCAACGCAATCAATATCAACTTTTATAGATCCGCCGCCATTCTATCCAGGAACTGTATGGAGCACAAGTGTAACCGCCATCAATTCAGCCGAATTGGTGGGCGATGAAAGCGCCGGTGTTTATGTATCTACTCTGTTTGGAATTCAGACAGCGCCACATATTAGCTCTGTAAATTTAGTGCCTACGAATCCATTTGTAGCCCCTGCATACACACGCAATTATCCAGTCTACACCGCGGGAGGGTGGAACACAGGCACACCAATTGATCATGCAGTTGTATTTGTATCGTCGCCTTCATATTTAACAACCAGTGTATCAACGTCTGTTCAATTCAATGATCCCTCATTTCCTGGTGATCGCAGTACAATGATTCTGAATGCTTATTATATTGGAACAGACTCAAACACAGTTCTAACAGATACATTATCTCTATCAACAATCAACGAGCGGTTCCTCTTGAATACTGTTCAAAACTCGGCTCTGATTGCAACAGTCATTCAAGACACTGAATCAAATGTAGGATATACAGATTTTTTTTACAAAGCCCAGCATACATCATATACACTAGTTAGTACAAATATTGCATCAAATACACAAGAAGTATATATCTCATTTACAAATCTACTCAATACTGGATTTAATGCTCCAATAGTATCGCAAACATATTCAACTCCTAACTTTGTATTTGAAACAACATCGTCGTTACAATACAATACCACAAATGTCATTTACACAAATACAGTAACATCCACAACTGCAATTAGTGGAATATATACTCCTACACCACAATCTCAAATATACATTGATTTACAGGGTTCCAATTTTGCAAGTAATTATGTAACTAGTAATTTTGTGTGTGCAGAAATTTTAGTATCTACATTTGGATATCAAATTACTCCAACAATATGTACCAATTCCAATCAGCGCATTTTTAACACAAATACTTCTACGGAAATTACCACACTACCGTTCCCTGTGGACACGTTACTAACATTTTCATCCGTAAAATTGTCCGTCAACGAGTGGGTGTATACTGATCCAATTTACATTCAACCTCTGCGACTACTTGGACAAGTTACATCAGCTCATCCTGAAGATTCAGTTATAGTCTTTGAATCGACATTTTCAACACTGTTTGTGGATACATATTCGTATAACACATATACAAATTTCATGAGTACAACAGGTGTGCATGGTAAACGTGTATTATCATTATTGCCGCGTTTAGAAAATCCAGGAACACCTACAAATATGAATGATGGAATTGCATCCAATGGCGATTATGGAACTGGTCTTAATGTCTCAATTAGTTCCTTTATTTTTATGAGTACATCCAGCCAAATTGCAGTATCGTCGTTTGTCAATTATAGTCATACATCAAGTCTAAGTACATTTACCACTGATCCATACAGTCGTGAATTGTTATACACATATGGTCGCTATATCCATCCTGCAGGGTACAACTTTTCGCCATTTAGCGGCGTAGCCCTTGGAAATCCAGCCGCCATTTATCCAGATTTTACATATGATATGTATTTTGATGAAACAAAAGGTAATCGGTTTGCATCATTTTTGTTTGAACAACCTGCATTTGCGAACCCAACACCTCTTCAATACATGATGATTGCAATTCACAACCCCAGTTATGTAAGTACAATTACTGCATCCCGTGCAAACAACTTTTTCCCAGCCAGTCCAGTTGTTCCCTATTTGGTGTCCAGTATGCGCGTCCATTTACATGCAAAAGTAATCGGTGAATATGATACTGGTACGTCACAAACAGTGGAAACTGCATGGGTAAATGGCTTCAAACAAATTGACGAATTGACATTTGATGATTCGACGTATGATGTGGGCGGATGTTCGGCTGTATATGTACCTTCTATTGGAAGTAACGCAGGGTATATGTATTCATATATTCATTTTAACCGCAGATTCTATACAAAGATAGGTGCGGTGGTGCGTCTTGGTATTTCGTATGATGCGTCAATATACAGCGGTGATCCACTTACATTCGACGCTGTCAGTATATCATTTAGTGATTAGGTACGGTGGCGCACATATTGTTTTATCTAAATAAATTTTATTAGGATTAGACAATTAGAAATGCCTTCAGAAATTGTTCAGGATATACTTATTGTTGGCGGCGGAATTGCAGGATTAACGGTTGCAGCCGAATTAGCCCGACGTGGTCGCCGTGTTCTTTTATTCGAATATTACCCCAATTTTGGTGGACGTATTGCAACATATCGCGACCCCGACGTGGGACAGTATGAAATTGGCGCAGGTCGTATTTTCCATACTCATACACGTGTACATGCACTAATTAAAAAATACAAATTACATACATTTCCGATCGGAACAGATTCGTATTTTAACCGCAGTGCCAATGATTTTCTGGAATTATTTACTCCACTTCAGCGCGTACTGGAAACACTGTCTCCTGAAGTCTTGGCTACACATACAATTAAAGAATGTTTGCCACCCGTCTACCATCCAATTTTGGAAAAATTCCCGTATAGAGCCGAAGTGGAACTTATGCGTGCAGATTTAGCACTTGAAAGTTTCAAGCCCGCTGATCCAATGGGAGCCGCAACCAATGACGCATATATTGGAATTGTGGAAGGCATTGACGCACTGACAAAGCATGTAGCCGAGGAAGCAACACGCGCAGGTGCAACACTGAAATCCAGACATCGTGTCGAAGATATTAAACGCATTAATGATGAATTGTTTGAAATCACAGGAATGCATGGAAAAAAAGCAGAAGAAAAACCGTTCAGATTCAAAGCCAAACATGTAATTGTTGCAACATGTCGTTGTAGTTTAGGAAAATTTAATGCGTTGCGCAGCCTACCCTTACTGAAACAACTTGCCACATCGCCGCTGTTACGCATATATGCCAAGTATCCACCAAACGGTTCCGGTAAAATGTGGTTTGAAGATGTGCCAAAAACAGTTACATCAAATCCGTTGCGTTACGTCATTCCAATTAATCCAAAAACTGGATTAATTATGATTTCATACACAGATGGCGATGATACCAAGTATTGGAAAGACATGGATGATAAAACACTACAAAAAGCGATTATAAAACATACACATGAATTATTTCCAGAAAAAATCATTCCAAAACCGAGTTATTTACAAAAACATTATTGGGGCGGTGGATGCACATACTGGCTGCCTGGATCTTATGATGTGAAGGAAGCGTCGCGTGAAGCTATGAATCCATCTAAACATCTATATGTAGTTGGTGAGTCAATTAGCATGCAACAAGCCTGGATTGAAGGAGCATTAGAATCTGCAGAGATATTTTTATCGCGCTATTTTAGAGAAAAATAGGAAAATGGCATCACTTCGCGTTTCATCTGACACCAAAGATTTGATTAATAAGACATATGCATATGTGGAAGGATCACGGGATTTGCGACACGTCGCAGCAGCCATAGCCTATCTTTACCAAACATCATTGTATGTGTCGTGTCCAGCCGCTGCTCCCCGCAGTGCAATTACTCGAGATGCACGTCTTCATGTTCCGATGCGCTACAATCATCCCCGAGGAATGAAAGCATTGAATTCCATGTTACGACATTCGTTCAACTTTTTCTATGAAATCCAACGTATGATGAATTGGGATGATTATGAAGCTCGTAATAATGCTCGCAATGTAGTCTTTTTTCGCGCTCGTTCTATATGCGCAACTATTTCAGATGCGTTTGCAATTTTGGTTGAAGCAGACATGTCGAAAAGTAAA
>VFQS010000674.1_pt1 | contig 36108 bp, 63 predicted proteins | sample 3512361 | NCBI WGS metagenome assembly VFQS01 (sample SAMN10412375, study PRJNA504923) | tailings metagenome | isolation source: Relicate 1 Philex TSF3 active mining | place: Philippines
TTCTTTTATTAATGATTTCTCTTTTAGTTATAATTACAGGTGCACCAATTATGTTTTTTGCTTCTGTTTGAAGTTCGTATAAAAAACCATCGAAATCATGAAATTCAAAAATTGAATCGATATAAAAATCAACTGATATGTTTATAAAATCTGTTTTATTGTTTTGATAATTCATAACACTTCCCATTGATGTCTCGACAACTTTAATTTCTTCAATAGTATCTACTGGTCCACATATACTATTAATGTGTGATCTAATATAAGAACCTTTTTCACAATTATCTTTAAGTTCCTCATATGCCATATCAATAAGACTTTGCATGGATTCAATATTTGATTCCAATAACATTTTGTACTGACTTTCTGTTATTATTATTTTCATTACACTAATGATTCAACATGTATAGGAACACCATACTTTTCAATTTCAGGTTCTAAAAAGTTAAGAATTTCTTTTTTTAAAAAATCTTCAAAATCGCCCGTATCATATTCTAATTCTGAAAATTGATCTCGTATTTTCATGTTAGGTACTTCTTCCATTTGATCTGTTTCTTGATTATAAACGTACCCATCAACAGTACCATCTAATATTTGACAATAAACGTCTATTGTTCCTCCGTAAACATTTTCACCGTATGAATCAATATCATCAATTTTAAAGTCCATTTTAAGATTACTATTATTACTTTCAAAATGAAACTCTTTATTTAAAAATTCTCTATTTATTTTTTTAAATAACTTTTCATATCCACCATTATATCTGTACCATAATGGTCTAATCATATTGTAATCATCTCTACTATATTTTGTAATGTCAGTAACTTGAAATATAATATCATCTAACGATGGTGTTTCCCCATCTTTTTTTTGTTTGTTCCAAAATGAATATAAAAACTCTCTAAGGTTTTCCTCAGTTAGTTGTCTATATTGTGCTTCTGTTAATATTAGTTTCATTTTATTTTTAACGTTTGACCTGGTTCAATGTTATCTGATTTGAGGTTGTTTAATTTTTTAATTGACGCTGCGGTTATTGTTTTGTCAGGATATTTAGCCGCGATACTAGATAGAGTGTCACCTTGTTTGACCACATATTGATTTTTTAGATCTATACCGTAATTCATATTATAATTACTTTTAAAATATTTGTCACACTCAGGATGGTACACAAGTTCTTTTGGTTGCATTTTTTTACATCTTTGTTCTTCTGTTTCTTTATTAGAACTTATTTTTTTATTTTTTAATTCTTTCGCATATTTTAAAAAAGCCGTTTGATTTGTGACCATTCTATCTGCAAGACCTCCTTCATACTTTGGGTCTTTTGCTTTAGAAAAATCAATGTCCCAACCTTCTAAATATTTTTTTGCGGCGCTAAACCATTTTCCAGCGTTAATATCTTTTACCCATTCGTAAGAACTTTTTGCTTCACCTCTGTAGACCGCATTTACTAATGCTCTTTTAACATATGTCGGGTATTTATCGTATTTACTAAACAAATCTTTAGTTTTTCTTTCCTCTTTTTCTATATCATCCGTTAATAAACGTTCAGCTTCGGCGTTAGTTATTCTATTATTTGGTTTAGCTTCTGGACCTGTATGTCCCCAACCAATTGTTAGTGTCCCACCGAAAGGTGGTGTATTAGTTCTAACCCATGTTTTTTCTTTTCCACTGTCTTTATCGTCAAAAGTGTAATGCTTATTATCATCTCCAATAACTTCGGATTCAAATTTTTTTATTGTATTTCTGAATTCTTGATCATCACTAATACCCTCTTTAAAAAGTATTTTCAACTGTGATTCTGTAATAATTATTTTCATGGACAAATTACTTTTTCTTTTTCATTACTTGTTATTCTTTTTACTACTGGTGTTAACTCACTTTCATCGATAAATTTATATGTCTGTAGTGAATCGCCTACATCTTGTTTTATTCTGAATCTAATTGATAATCTTTTTTCTTCACATCCTCTAGCACCTTTATTTGACCAATACAACTCTATGTAATTCATAGGTACTATGATGTCGTATTCATAAATAATTGCACTTATCTGTGATTTTACTTTATCTAAATAAGTGGTCGCTTCATTAGATGAAACTAACCACTCATATAATCTTTGAATTAATTCGTTGTAAATATCAATATACTCACCTTTAAACTTTATTTTTTCGGTTTCTTTAAATATTGATAAAAACTCAGATAAATAGCTATCAACAAAAGGATCCATTTTTTTAACTTCAAAATAGCTACCTGCTTTAAAAATTGTTTCTCCACTACAGGTTAAGTCTGTTGATGATTCTAAATCGGCCTTTACGTAATATGTTCCTTTTTCAAATGTTTTCAAAATACATCTTTTAACTTGTTCGTAAACATCATCTACAGTTCTTTCTTTTGATCCGACTCTTGTTAAAATATCAAATAGTGTTTCTTTTACGTCGTCATCACAATTATAATCTAATCTTAGAAATGTCGTTTTCTTTTTGAAAAGGTCCCCATGAAATCTTTCTTCATGTTTTTGATGTTCAAATTTTCTAGCGTCCTTAACCAACTCTTCAACATCGTTAACTGAGATATTTTTTCTGTTTTTTTGTTTATTTATTATTCTTTTTGTTTCTGTTTTATCAAATTTTTTATCGTTAATAAATTCGGATATCAATTTTAAATAATTAACAGTTTTTTCTGGTGTTTGTAAAGCCAGTTCAACTATTTTAGGAAACATTCCTACTTTTTTAAATCTGAAATAATCATTAAGTTCTTCTATTGAAACGACCAAATCCGTTTGTAAATCACTATTCAATGTGGTGTAATAATCAAAAAGATTGCAAAAGATATTAAATTCTTTATCTCCACCACAAAGTTTTGATATTATATTTTCTTGATTTACGGCTTCGCTTAAATATTTATATTGTTCATCTGTAACTATAATATTTAATCTTTTTGATTCTTTTAATTTATCTTTTTTCGATTTTCCTTTTTCTGGTATGATTTGTTCTTTTGGTACTAAATCTAATCCTATTTTTCTTCCAAAAATAATAAGAAAAGGTGTTAATGGTATTGGTAAAGGAATAATAGCAACAACTGTTAATAATATGTTTTTTATAACATCAGTTGATTGTCCTTTAATAAATTTTTTATCTTCTTCATTAAGGTCAAACTCTCTATTTTTTGTGTAAGATTTAACCGCGTGTGTTAATATTCTTACTAATGCCCTTGTTTCCTTAACTTCAGACTGTGCCCTGTCTTTAACATCTTTTAATTTAGATAAAACTTTTTTGATTACACTCTCTTCACTTTTATCTTCCATTAATAAATCACTTTTTTTAAATTCCATAATAATAAATACCAAAAAAACAAAAAAAGTCAGGAGTTACCCTGACTTTTAAGAGACTTCAGTTCTAATATTAAAGTCCGTAATTTTTTGCCTTTTCACCCATTTGAACAACAGCCTCATTTATCGCCTCATCTTTTGTGTTAAAGTTACCTTTGACTAATTTTTTGGCGTGTAGTATATTATACACGGTTGATTTTACATCTGCCTTTGTAAACTTGTACTTAGTGTCTTTTTTTGGTTTAAATGTGTCTTTAGCATATACATCTAAATAACCAACTTTGCAAATGTAACGTCCTTTGTTTCCTGATTTTGTTGCCATGTTTTTTTATAAGTTTATAATTGTTAATATTGATACAAATATAGAAATACTATTTTAAATAATCAAACAGTTGTGATATTAAATAATGGTCTTTTATTAAATTTAAAATCATATGCCGGTCTAAAATATTTTTCATCTCTTATTTTTAACATTTCAAAGATATCAAGTAATTGATTTGATATATCGTGCCAATAATTACTCATAGTATTATAAACATCATCATCTTTATCAACATCAATATATAAATCTAAACATTTACCAAAACTTTGGGTTCTTAAATGATAACCATAAAGTTTAAATTCTAGTGGAACAAACTCACCAACTGTTTCAGAAACCTGAGACAACATTTGAAGTGCTTGTTTTATTTTTTCAATATTATAACCATTTCTTTTTAGGCTGTCTTCTTCTTTAGATTCAGATACAATGGGATGGAAAAACTCCGAATGGGACCGATTAACTATATTAGGAAACGACCTTGTAACACCATTAGGAAAAACTGATTTTACAGACATGTAACAATCAACATCATCTTCTTCTACAGGAAAATACATTGTATGAACAAACATTATATCATCAAACAAATTTTCTTGTTCTTCATAACTAACCCTTGAATAATCTTTAAATTTTATTCCGTAATCATATACTGGTTTTTGTTTATCGGTTAACCAATTAGTTTCTCTTATATCTATTTCTATTCCATCACACCACTCATAGTTTGATGCATATTCATTTACATCTCTTTCAACTGTTTCTTTGAATAACTCTTCTTTAAATTCTTCTTTCAATCTTTTCTTTCTTCCTTGGCAGTGTGCTCTTTGAGAAAATCCTTTTGGGTTATTACAATTAATACTTTTTTTATATTTCTCTGACCACTTTTCTGTAACTTCTTCTTTTTTATAGTTCTTCCAAAAGTTTTCAAGTTCGTCGTAGTTATGTTTTTCTTTTGCAGAATCATAACCACACATGTGACATAGATAAGGATGTTTATCTTCCTTTTCTATTTTCCATGAATGATCGCACTTTTCACAACTAAATTTTTTAGATGCGTTTTCTCTAATTTGTTCAAGTTGTTTTTGTGTTACTATTACTTTCATTAGATATAATCACGAAAAATCTCATTTATGTTCTTTTTTGTTAAAGTCCAATCAGGATAATCCGGTATTCTAAAATCTAACCATTCTCTCTCACCATTATCCATCATATATGACACAAATCCAGTATATGTCCCCCAATATGCTAAACTTTGATCAGACCATTGTCTATCTTCATTTTCACTTAAAAAGGTATAAATATCATTATAAAAATCTCTTATTTTAATATATTCGTGTTGAATTTTTTTCCCGTCATATCTTTCTTTTTCATTATATTTCCATGATTTTGGTTCAAAGTATTCTGAAAGTTCATCCCATACGTCATTATATATTTCATCAGTGTATGCCGTGTTATATGCATTATTATGTATAGAATATAATTCACTTTTTAATTCATCAAGATCTTTTTGAAACAATTCTTTCATTGCCATCTCATCACCAATAAGTTCCATAACATTTTCACTTGTTATTTTAAAAACCCCTTCGGTTCCTTGTTTTTCTGAAAATTGTTCAAATAGTCCGTCATCGTAGTCATCTAGTGATAGTTCTTGATTTCCCATATTTTTTACAATATAGTTTGCTAAATGATTTTTATTTTCCTCATTTAGTTCATCAATAACATCACTATAAACATCATCAGTTGTGTCGTAATAAGGTTCCCAATAATCTTCACTTAATACTTTTTCAGCGGCGTCTTTTGCACTAAAATCTCTTCCTGATTTACTAAATAAGTTTGCTAGTTCTTCTCTTTCTCTTAGATATAGATAATACCCGCCATCCATATAATAAACATCTGTGATTAAGTTATCACAAATGTATTTTAATGTTTCTTCAGGATATTTTTCTAACTTATATAGTAATACAATATTTTGCCATTCATCATCAACATTTTCATAATCTAATTCACCTTCTAAACCATTTTTTTCTAAATAATCTAAAAACGCCTGAAAGTCGTCGTTGAAATAAGAACCTATTTCATCCCAGTTACCATCGTTAAATTCATCAAGAAGTTCTCTAGCAGCACTCATCATCTAAAACTTAATTGGTGGTTCTTCAAACTGAACCGTGTCTTTATCTAAGATGGTATATTTACCAACCTCATTTTTAAATATAAATACGTCTTCTTTATCATTAGACGCAAAAACAAAATAATCTACAGGTTTTTTATCTATATTTTTTATGTTATAACTTTTTACTTTATAAAATCTACCAATCCTTTCAAGATTATTAAAAGGCTTTACTTGAAACTTCGCTAACTTTCCTGTCTTTATGTGTTCCATAACAAAATCAACACCTTCTCTATCTGTTTTTGAACCAGGAACCGATCTTCCTTTTAGTTTCCAATTTGGTATGTTTTCTAATATCTTTGATAAGTGATCGTATGCCTTTCTCTCATTTAACTCACCTTGATAAAGTGACTCAATATTTTTTTCAATTAGTGTGTCAAGTATTGGTCCGTCTTTGAATATTTTATTTCTATTTGTGGACATCCATTTAATGAAGTCTTCTAAAACATTAGTGTTATCTAAAATGTTTCCTGTTTCTTTTTCGTATAATCCAACAATATGCCTTCTAACTTGTGGGTTCGTATCAAAGTAATTAAGTATTGACCAATCACCGCCATCAGGATCATAATCCGTCAAACCTTTTTCCTTCAATAAATCAAAAACCGTATGAACACCAACTACTCCTCCACCACCTCTTGGTCCTCTACTTCTATCACTACTCCAATTTGATTTATATAAGTCTTTCAATATAAAATAAACTTTTTCTTTAAATCTTTTTGTAAACTCGTCAGAGTTTATATTAATTGGTTTTCCTTCATCTCCTGAAAATAAAGAAAGTTGGTCATCATTTTCAACCAACATTAATTCTTTAATTCTATTTATATTTTCTTGTAAATTTTCCATTAAACAAATTGATATTTTTCTAATTCCATTTCTTCGGTTTCTTCATAATAATGTTGGTGATAAAGTGCAATTGTTCTTTCGTTAAAATCAATTAAAATTCTTCCGTCAGCACCTTCATTATTTTCCCAACCACTATGATAAACATCTATTATATCATAACCCAACATTTCAATATCACTTGGAATATCTATTGGTTCATCAAATTGTCCGCTATCTCCACCACCATTATAAACTAATTCAAATACACCACCTTCTACTTCATTTTTATATTTTTCAATAAATTCAGGATCTTTTAATTTTTTTAAATATGTGAATTTTTGCCATGGATATACGGGTCGTGTATTTGCCCACTCATCAAAAGTTTTCATGTATTCACTATCTTGTGAGTCTCTTACGTATTTTTCAACTCTAGTGGTAAAAGTCATAGTTTCTCCATCATAATTTACGTATAAATAACCATTTCCAGCACAGTCGTCACAATACAATTCATCAAGAAAATCATCTTCAGAATTTTTTACAATTTTTTCTGCAGTATTACATATAATATCAAAACCAGGGTCTCTATCAATTTGATCAAGTTCATTTTTTCTATCCCATACGTTATTACCTGCAGGTAATGGTCCATTTAATTCATTTATATCTAACCCGTCTTCAGCATATCCATATATACTCCATTCTATACCTTCACCAAATACTGCAGCAATATATCCATTTGGTCTTACTAATTTTTGTTTTTGTTCGTCAGTTAATTTTATTGTTTTCATTTAACTTAAAAATTTAATTCAGCTAATTCTACTTCATAAGAAGATTTTTTATTTTCTGTGTGTTCCATTAAAATGGTTCCTTCTTTAAAATCTACAGTTATCCATCCACTACCACCATCACCTTCTAAATGATAACCCCTTTCATACATTTGAATCATTATATCACCTAATTCTTCAATAAATTTTGGTGTTTTTGAAATTCCAACATTACTCAAACAATCATCATTAATATATTCATTCCAATTTGATCCTTCGTATGATACTTTAAATATTGCACCTTCTTCTTTCCATATTTCAAATTGATATGGTACATTTCCATTATTATCTTTTGAATAAATCTCAATTATATCTGAAATGTTTTCTTCGTATGTCCTTTCTTCACTATCGTAAAAATCATAGGTCATTTCAATAACTAATTTGTTCCTTTCAGGGTATAATGTGAAATACAACCAACCAGTTTCTGTAAGATCATCTTCATGCATTTCGTCAATATAATCCCATAATAAATCAGTGGTAATATAGTGTTTAATTATATATTCAAAATAATTTTTAACTAAACCTTCCATATTAACACCTTGACCTCCACCATAAAATACTAATTTGTCCCAAAATATCGCATCAGTTAAATAAAAATCACATTCATATACCCAACTATTGGTGTCAGAATATGCTTGAAGTAATAAACAATACTTTCTAAATTCAGCCCTTACTTTGTCTGTAAAATCTTTTTGTAGTGTACTTTCTAATGAACTCATATTAATAAATACTTCTAATCTTCAAACTCTAACTTTTGAGTTTTAGTCATCCAAATTGGTCTCAGTTTATTTTCAATAGCATCCACCCATTCTTTAGCAGATGGTATATGTCCATTACAATCTTCTCGGACGTGTTGTTCTGCAACATAGCGAGTATATACTATTTTATCATCACTATTTTTAAAAGATTCTCCAAATATTTTTTCACATTCAAATATACCTTCACTGTGATGTCTCATCATTCTATGTTTTGAATGTCCTATCCAAGCTTTGGTGGCATCAAACCAATTGTGTATATGAATGTAATCTTCAATTTTTCCTCCGTATTTCTTAACTGAGCTTTTTGCATGAATTAAAGGGTGCATAGTTTTTATAATTTTAAATTGTTTATTATATTTTTTATGTGGTTAATAAAATCATTATATGAAAATTTATTTTTCATCATATTACACCTACCACAACATGTAACACAGTTTTTCTCATTATACCCAATTAAATTATCTTTTCTATCAACACCATTATAAAAAAGGTGTTTATAATTGCGGATTGTTTTATTGTTTGGTTCACAACCACAATAATGACAATTAGAAAATATTAAATTTTCAAAATATTCCAAATCTAAATCAAAAGAATACCCTCTTGAAATTGCATTTTTTTTATAACTTCCATAAATTGTTCTAATTAATGTTTTTTTATGTGATTCTGTAATAGTTTCTCTTATTATCTTAGATTTACAATCTTTACACTGGTTTTTTAAAGTGTCAAGTCTTGTACTAACAATTTTACCGCAATCACATTTTACTTTGAAGTATCTATGATTATTTGTTGTTCTTTCAATATCTTCGCAAACATATGTAAAATTATCCGTGACTTTATCTCCAATATTATATTTTTTTTTCTTTAAAGTATTATTATGTACTTTACAATTTTTATTACCACATGAAGTAATTGTACCTGCCATTATTGATGCGTATTGTTTTACACATTCTTTTCCACAACTAACACATAAAACATTAACATATCTTAAATTTTTAGAATTGTTTTCTGCTTCTCCAATATATTTCAAATTTGTTTTTATTCCAAAATTATTAATTAAAAATTGATTTTTTTTTAAGTTTTTTTTCATATTACATCCATTTTATTATAAATACCTAATATTTTTATAATTTCAATGGATAAACCATAATATTTTTTGATTTAATTATAAGTTTTTTTGATCAGAAGGTAAATTATCATACTCTTCTTGACTATAAAAAGTAAGATAAATTGATATTGGAATGTCTTTCATTTTTTCTTCATAGATTTTTTCATCTAATGTATTAATATACCATACATCCTCACTATAATTAATTTCTTTCCAACCTAAAATTACATCTTCACCATCAAGAGTAAAATCAGTTATAATGACGTTAATACTGGCGACGGTCTTTGTTCCTTCACCCAAAACTCTACCAACCTCCATGTAATATTTAAAAGTATATTCTTCATATACTTCCTCTTCATCATCCCATGAAGTTACATCATCTTGGAATGTTGTTTCAAACTCTTGGTTTTCAAACATACCTTTTAGTAAGTTTTTTAATTTGATGTTTTCTTCCATTTTTATTTCACGGGTAATACGAAATTTAAAAATGCTCTTATTGTTTTCATTGTTTTTTGTCTACGGGGATCAAAACCTCTATTAACTCTGAAATCATCAGTATTTAGTTTTTCAGCGTATTCTAACATATTAAGTATCATCCACTCCATATCTTTTCTACTCATATAACTTGATAATCTATGTCTTGGAAAATCCACAAAATTAACTTCTCTCCAACTAAATGATGGTAAATCATCCGTATCATTCCAAACCCCACTTGGTAATGTCTTTTCTTCAATACTGTGTCTTCTTAAAAGAAAATTCATAAGTGTTCTATCAATTTCTTCGTGTTTTTTTGATAGATCGTCTTTTTCTTCTTCAGTTAAAACAATTTTTCTCATAAATCGGGTACATTTAAAGGTTTAAGATATGTTGTTTCAATAAAAGGTCTAAAATTTTCCATCCATCCACTTATCAAAAGTTGTAGATAAAAAGGTGTTAATTTTTCTAAAATTATTGTTTTAAAATTTTTACCACCATAATAGTAGTTTTTAACTAAAGCAGAAAGTTCTTTTATATTTTTAATTTTATATAAAGATGAAATTATATCATTTGGTGAATTTTTAGTTATTGATGTTGTTAATTCGTCTATAATATTTTTTATTAATTTGTAATCGTTTTGTGTGGATGGGAGTTTGCTCATTTTATCTATTAAATCTATAATTATTTCTTTTGCTGTTAGATTATCTTTTTCAAATTGTGGTCTAGGTGGTCCTATTTCCATACCGGCATCTGGACCATCTTCCATTGGTGGTGTTTTCCCGGCACCCATAGTAGGTTTGTTTAAATTATATGGTCCTATTATTTGTTCGGACATATTAATTATATTTTTTAATTGTTCTTCTGTTATAATGATATTCATAACAATAAATACTTAGTCATTTAGAAGTGGAAACTCTTCTATCATTTCATTTAACGTAAAACTTACTGGTATATTTTCTTCGGTTATTAATCTAAAGAAATCTTTTGATTTTTTTTCTGTGATTAATTCAACAAAAAATTTTGACAACTCTGATTGAAATTCTTTGTGGTGATAATGGACTCCTGTGATTTCTTCTATTTTACCCCATACTAAAGTAATTTTTACTCTACCAACTCTACCTATATCTATTTTGTTACTTCTTGTTTGTGATTCAGGGAAATCATGAAGTAAAATTAGTTTTTCTTTTGGGTAATAACTCACCTCATAAAACTCTTTAATATATGTTTTAATCGCTTCGGATATTGGCATACAAATAAATAGTTTAAGTTTCTGTCACAACTTTAATAACACCATCTTGGTATGTAACAACTAAAGGACCCTCTCTTTCACTTAATAAGTTTAGTATATCGTTTTGTAACTCCAATTTATCGGGTGTCATTACAACCTTATGTCTTTTAGTCATTGATGTTTTTGGTTTTTGGAACAAATTAATTTGATCTTCATTCTGACATTCAACCAGCGTTGGAAATAATTCCCCTACTGTTATTACTGCCTTGTCTCCTATTTTCAAATCCTCGTCGATTGTAAGATATGGTTCGTTTTGTACCACAAATATTTTAAATGTCTGCTCCATCATTTTTTAAAATTTAATAAGGTTTCAACCTCTTGATTTTTTGTTTCAATAATAGGTCCCCACTCTCCTTTATAAGTAATACCTCTTACTGGTTTATTATCAATCCACACGTATTCCTGATCATCCGTACATCTTGGTTTGTCTGTAATCAGATCATGAAATTTAAATCCGTTTTTCCATAACCAACTAAGCGTAACCCCTTTATCTTTATATTCTCTGGCAGTAAAAAATACAATAGTGTTACCTTCATCCGCCAATTTATTTATTTGTTCTTTAGATCCTTCGTATGGTTTAACGTCCTTATATAAATGACTATCTTCATTTTTTATATCATCACATACTGTCCCATCAATATCAATTAAATAAACTCTTTTTTTCATAACCTCAAATTATTTTTAGCGTTCATAGATATAATATAATCCATTAAATTTCTAACTAAAGAATCTGCATCAACTTTTTTATAAAGTTCTGGGTATCTTTCTTCAAGAATTTTATTTTCTTCATATTCTATACAACTTGAAAGAATGTCAGATAACATAGATTTTAACATATGTTCTTTATCGTAATTATCTTCAACTTTTTTTTCTAAAACTTGTCCTTCAAGTTGTTGAGTATATTCAATTAGTTCTTGGACTTCTTTATTTTCAAGAAGGTTAGGGTTTTTACGAAATAACTGTTTTATGTTTTTCATAAAAACAAATATACAAAAAAATAATGAAATAAAAAACCCCACCTTTTTAGATGGGGGTTTTAGGTTACTATAAATAATTAAACCCTTTTGATATCATTTAGTGCCTTTAAAAAGTATTTAGCCCCTCTTATACCATCTTCAATATTTCTTTCAGCTCTCCCTATATCTTGTATCATATTATATAAACCATCTTTATCAAAGGGAACATAAAAAACTTTTTTTCCTTTAATTTTTCCACATCCATTTGTTAATAAACAAGGTAAGTTTAAAAAACTAGTACTTAAACCAATTAATTGTTTAGGTGTTCTTAATTTAGTTAAATTTTCTCCAATTCGATATTTCATTTTTTTTACATCGTTCACAGCATCTGGTTGTACTTGAGAAAATTCATCAAGTAGTGAATAAATTTTAGTTTCTATTTGGTCAATTAATTTTGTATATTCATCTAAATTTTCATTTATAACGCGTCTAACAATACGTGTTAAATCCGATTCTGTAAGTCTTATTATTCTTTTCATATTTTTAATTTATATATAAATATAACAATCAAAAAAAAACAACTTTATTTTAAAAAATTTAATATCTTTTCTTTGAGACCTGATTGTTTTATTCCTTCATTTTGTTTTGGTGTTAATACGAAATTATCAATAGCCCATTCATCTTTCCAAGGTTCACCAATTTTACCCATTTTCAAATCATCAACAGAAACCCAATGTGTTACTTCAGGATGATCGTGTAGATATTGTTTTATTTCAATTGTTCGTATTTGTTCTGATTCCCATCGTGGTGACCATATAAAATTACTATCATAATCTTTACAGTTTTGTATGTTAGGTGTTAGAGCTATTGGTTTTTTAATTATACCTTGTGATTCGTAATATTCTCCAAGTTCTTCTAATGTTGCGTGTAATTTCCAATCTGAAGATACAACAATTTCGGCACCTGTTTCTTCAAGTATTTCATTAAGGATTTTAATTGCTTTTTTATCAAAGTCATCAAATCGTACAGACACAGGTGCATCTTTTTTCTCCTTACTACTATCGGGATTTGCACTACGGTAGTTTGCCCATTTCTTTGTTCGTCCGCCCCAATTATTGGAAAGACATATTACTCCGTCGTGATCAAGTATCAAAATCTTCATAATACAAATATAATAAATTTATTTATAAAAAACAAACCCCCAATAAAAATACTGGGGGTTCTGTATAGTTTGGTTTCAGAGTTAAAAATGGTCAAAACAAGAGGTTTAAATTTTAACTAAATGATTTATGATGATTTGAATATTGAGTTTGGGACTATGCATTATCAGTATCACTTATCTTCCAACCGGATTGTCATGAAGTAAACCATAATTTTTAACCTTTCACTCAAACTATACTATTTCTGTGTTTGCGTTGAAGATATCAAGTCTATCTTGAATCTCTTCAATTTTTTCTTCTAATTCTTTTATTTTATTATTTTTTTCAACAATACTCATTTCAACCATTAAAATAATTTCTGTTGAAGAATATCTATCTCTATTTGATTTCCCTGATGTGCAATCCACTTTTTTAAGTGCTTGAATTGTTGATTCCATTTCTGCCATTAAAAATATATCTTCTAACACAGGACCATTCGCTCTATGGATTTTTGCCTTTAATTTAGATAATTCTAAAGATGCGTTAATTACCTCATCATAAAGTGAATTTACACTATATGGTCTCTCATTTCCAAGTTCAATTGAGTTATACTCTTGCATTAACTTAGCCTTTTCAGTGATCTCCTTGATCAACTTGTTTTTCTGTTTAAGTGCTTGTTTTATATTCATAGTTCAATTATATAATTTTAATTTTTAATAGTCAACATCTTTTGTTAAACAAATTTCGGTTTTAGCTAAGTCACTATAAACCCAAATTTCATAACCTAAACCACCGGTACCTTTAAACTTATATTCAAAATTACCATACATACCATAAACACCATAAATATGGCCCATCCATTCATTTAGTATTTTATTTTCTTCTCGTCGGATAGTAAATGTCATAGGTCCGTATTTATCATAGTCAGAATCTTTTGTAAGTTCATGTCTTGGTGTTGGGTTATTTCTCACCTTTTCAGCCTTCTCAATAATTCGTTCACGCATTTTGTTTAATCTTTCAATTTCACTTTCCATAAAAAAAATTTAATCATTATTTTTTGTAACTTCAATAACCTTCAATGACCAAGGATCAAAAAAGTCATCAGTTTGACATATTTCAATTGTATTTGTAAGAGCATTAAAGTAAATGTCCCCGTTTTTTATCGGGTCCATTAATTTTTTAAGGTATGTTTTACCTTCATATTCAACATAAAGTTTTTCATCTCTATGTTCATCACAAAACGTGTGTATCCAACCATTTATTCTATGTTGTTCACCAGGTTCTCCACAAACTTCACAAACTGTAAAACTTTCTTTTTCTGCTTCAACCACAAAGTGAAAACCATTTTCAGGTATGTTGTCAATAAAAACACTCATACCACCAAATTTTTCTTTTACGTTTATAAAACTTCTATCCCAACCAAGAGCAATAAGTGTTTCAAATAATCTTTGTAAAATACCTAACCAACCATTATTAACGCCAAAATATCTTCTTTCAGTAATTGGTGGTAGGTGTGGTTTATGTGATATTGTTACACCACTAATTGAGTTTAAAAAACTTTCAAACTCAACATCAGTTCTATGATTATTATTCATTCTAATTCCCATTTTTTCTTTGTTTTGTAACAATAGTTAAAGCGTTTGATAAAGTCCAATATGTGTCCCAAAAACCTCCCCTATCATCAAGGAATATATTTGCATATAATTTACCGTTAACCCCATAAGGTTTATCCCATTCAGGGTGCATCTCATTAACTCCGTGTACAACAATACCAAGATCCTCTACCTGTTCTTTCGCTCTCTTTAACTGTTCTTTACTTCTTGCAGTATTAATCAAAAAGTATATTCCTTGTTCTTGACATTCCAAAATCAAATTAACCATTTTTTTACAGTTCTCTTTGATTTCTTCATTATAAGGAATGATAGTATCATCAAGATCACAAGCAATTATAATCTTACCGTTTTTCAACCATTCTTTGACTAACCTATTTGTATAAAAATTTGCGTGATGTCTCATAATTAATTAAAATAACCACCTGTTGTAAGTAATGTTAAATAAGTATCAACACTTATTAGTGTAACCCAAAAACTATATTTACCTGTTCTTTCTTTTCCGTGAAAATGAGCACCTAACAATAAGTTAAGTGATAGTAATACTAACATTATGATTTGACTTGTTCCCATATCTTTTTTTTACAAATATACTAATTAATTTCCAAATCCTACTTTACCTCCACCTTTGATTGTTGGCGTTTTTTTCAACCCTTCAAGGTTTTCGATTGTTTCTTCAAATGTTCTACCCATAACAATAACCGAAATTACAACTTCTTTTAAATGTGACAAAGACATTCCTTCAGTTTTTTTGATCCACTCCTCAATATCAATACCTTTTAAATCATCTTCACTTAATTTGTGTTGGATGTAAGCCCTTCTGATGTCGGCATTTGGTAGTTCCACTTTATAACGTCTGTCAAAACGAGATGGTCTATTTGTAATTCTTTCCTGTAACTTTTCAGGGTAGTTAGTTGTTGCAATATATACAACACCTTCAATTTGTTTAACACCGTCAAGTATATTTAATAGACGAGCGGTTTGACTTCTGCCCTCACCAGCAAGTGAATCAATATCTTCCAATAGAACAATCAATGGCCTATTTGGTTCAACTTTTCTAAATGTCCCAATAAATGATGTGAACCTTTCAACATCCTCTTCATCTTTGATATTAATTACAATACCATCTTTTTCAATCAATTGTTGTGATATTAATTGGATGATACCTGACTTACCACAACCTGGTTCACCATACATTAAAATACCTCTTTTGTGGATATAGTTGTATTTTTTATAATTGTCAGCTCTATTCCAGAAATTATCAATATCTTTTAATATGTCTGTAATTTCATATGATGGTAAATGGTATAACTCATCAGATTTGAAAGGTTGTTTTTTAACCGTATATGTGGATAAACTACTATTCCATCCTATTTCATAAACACCAGCAGGTACTTTTGGAACTGTAGGGTATGCTGGTGCATATTCATTATTTTTTAAATTACTCCAACAAGAAGGAATGTCTAAATCTTTTTTTTCTTCTTCAACCGGTGGTTTACTAACAATAGCGTCATATAAACTATCATCCATTCTTTCATCATCAGTATATTCTAATGTTTCTTCAATATATTCTTCACTCAGATTATTTGTGAGTAAAATTGTGCTTAATTCATTATTTTTTATTAAAATTGTTCTTAATTCTTTTTTCCAGTTTCGTTCCATTGTTCTATCTTTTCCCAATCTTCTTTTTTTATTGCAACTCGTATACCATCTATAGTAAAGAACACTTCGTTAGGAAAAATCATAGGGTCACTTATTTTAGAAGGATCTATCTTTATTGTGTTATAATATACACCTTCATTTGCAAACCTAACTAATACCTCAACTTTTTCCATTTTTACTTTCTTTGAATAATGAATAATATAATGTTAATTCTAAAAAGATTAATATAAATCTACCCCAAATACTTTGTGTCAGCCACCATTCTGTACAGTTAATATTCCAATAAATTAGTGAAAATATCAAGTACCAAAATATATTTGTTGTGATAAAGTGTGTGATTTTTAACCCTAATGGTTTTTCTTCATTATCTAACGACATAACTATGTACTATTAAAACTATTTCTTCAACTCTTTCACTTTTCATAATTACGGCCCTATCATCTTTGATGATTAAGTCCATCATACCCAATTCATTTTTCATTCTTTCGGATTGAATTTTTAATTCTTTTTTTGCATCTTCTTCTTGTTTAAAAAACCCAAAGTAAGAATCACATTTTCCTGTTTTGTCACATACTCCGAATATGACTTCTCTTGCTGGTTGTATCATAATTTATTTGCTATTTGTTTAATTAATAATTCATCTTCATTGGATAGTCTGTGATAAGCATTCCACAATTTAGTAAGAGAATCTCTTAATTCTTTTTCTCCTTGTGACTCTTCATCACCTCTAACCATTTGTCTTATTTCTGGATTTGGATGTGAACCCAAAACACCATCATCAAATAACCAACTGGCCATTTCTCTTTTATCGTGTCTATCCATTTCATCATAGATTTCATCTAAATCTATATCAATTCTTACGTAAGGCATATTTTTATTTTTTACAAAGTTAATAAAAAAAAGTGATTTAACCAATATTATTTTTAACGATACAAGATTTTTTATGTCTTAATATATTATTTGAGGCAATTTCGTTATTACAAATATCACAAATAACTTTTATTTTTTTCTTACCTTTCATATTTTCAGACATTAGTTTTTTGCTTTCTTCAGTGTGTTTTCTTCCTGTTCTAATTATAGACATCTTTTTTTTAGTTTCTTCGCTCACAACTTTGTTTTTTGCACTTTCAGACATCTTTTTTTTACTTTCTTCGGTGTGTTTTCTACCATAAAATGAGTTTTTTTCACCAACTTTACCTTTTCCTATAGTTCGTAACATTTCTTTTACATGTTCAGGTCTAGGTTTTCCTTTTTTTGATTCTGAAATTTTTTTTCCGATTTTTTCATCAACAATTCTACCTTTCATTTTTTCCGAATGTGTTTCAATATAAAGTTTTCTACTTAATTCATAATCTCGCGAAGAAACTTTTAAATGTTTTCTACGATAAGTATTACTACCATTACTCATCATCCATAGTGCATAAACTAATTTTGTTTGATTAGGATATATAAGTATAAGTAATTTATGACAAACAAAATGCTCTTTTGCTGTTAATAACACTAAATTATTTTCACTATCGTCACCTCCTATACATTTAGGTATTATATGATGAGATTCGTAATATAAATTAGAACTTTTAATTCTTTCTTCACTCTTCGCCTTTTCTATTATCTGATTGTAAATTTTTTTGTAGTCCATAATATTTTTCCATAGCTTTTTTATTTATTTTTTCTTTGTTACGATAATAATACTCCTTAGCCCATTTTTTTTGAGCCTCTTTTTTTTCATCTTCTGTGGAATATTTTTTTAATCGTCCCATATATAATAAATATATAACTAATAGAAAAAAACTAATATAAATTAAAATTTTTTAATGCGAATCTCCAAAATTGTGTTTTTCACTTGCTATCAAATAGTCCGGGTTTATACATTTTGAGACTTTATTACGAACACCAGTTACAGATTTCACAACTATACCCTCGTGTGGTACTTTGGTTCCTTCTATGAAATTATTAAACACAAAACTATCTTGTATTTCTTTATTCCAATTACCACTGTATAATACTTCAACCTGTGGTAAGTCCATCACTTCAAAGTGTGCCTTTTCTCTCATATATGGTTGGTATTCACCATCAACCTCAACATCAAAACCAGCAAACTTTATATCTTTCAAACCATAGTCATAGTTTTTTTGAATTCCTTCACCATATATCTCACCATATACTATAAAACCACTTTCAAGATAATCATAGGTTTCTTTAACGTGAGTCCACAATTTTTTACGTATATTGTATTTTCTTGCAACATCATCCCAAACATCACTTGAATAAAATCCTTGTGATTCTGAACCTTTTTCAACATTGTGTGATCCGTATACATATTCAAATGATGCCCATTGGTCACCAAGAAAGATTTTAATTCTATCCCATAAATTAAGTTTTCTTTTTCTTACTATTCCATATCTGGCGTTAGTTCCGTGAAGTTTTCTAGTTATTACAACCTGGTCTTCTTCACTAAACATATCTGGTACGTTTTTTTGGTTTGGAAACTTGTAGTATATGTGGAAGTTTGGATTTTGGTGGTACTTCATTTTACGACCTCCAGAAACCAAAGTTATGACTTTAGCTGGTGGTTCGTATTTAGTTATACCTAATGTTTCCATCATATCTTGACCCTCAACAAATCCTCCTACTGACATATTTGATTTGAATACTTGATTTAAAGATATTATAAGACATTCAGAATAAACTCCACGAAGTTTTACAGTTCTAACTCTTTGTCCTTTGCGAAGGTAGTTAGTAACACCTAATTGGTCTGACAATTCTTTTGGTATAACAGCATCGGTTGTTGCCACAACAACTAAGTCATCAATTTTATATTCTCCCTTTTTAGTTATTGCTTGCCACCCACCAACAAGTACAAGTTCTATATTGTCAGCTCCTGGTATTTCAACCACTGAACCTATTTTTCCTACGTATGCTACGCTATTTTGATTTTCCATGCTGCAAATATAATAATTATTTTTCTATTCGTTACTATCTTCTTCAAGATAATTTATCTTCATTGATCTTGGTTCAACAAAATTCCACTTTGTATTTTCAAACTCCTTAATCCATTCATTAACATCTTCTCTTGTCCATATTGGTGCAAATGTAGGTCTATATTGAAATGGTACATTATCTCTATTATCCCATTCATCAAGTCGTTGTGTTACATCTTCAATAAGGTTTTTAGACTTAGTATGTTTAATCCACTCCCTATAATCATCTTCTGATTTGATATACATAACATCACCATAGTTATAAAACTCCATTTCAGGAAATTCTAAATTTGGATTGTTAGTATAAACATCAACAATACCGTTGTCACCATTGTATTCACCACAAAGTTCTTTCAATGAATATAAACTTGTAGGTCTTTCTTCCCACACACTACCAAACTGACGGACAGAACAAATGTAGATATATCCATCTTCATATGAATGAATAAGTCCTTCAATTTTATTTCTTAAAGAAATAAGTTCGTCCATTGTTAGTTTAGTAAGGTCCATATTATATACTTAAATGTTTTTTTGCGTTTTCTAAAAATCCTTCAATATTTCTGTTTAAAATTTTTTCCACCCTTTCTTTACCTTTTTCAAAATCTTTTGGGTTTTTTTCTATAATGATAAAATCTCTATTGGTATTTATACATGCTTCCGCAAGAGTTCCACTACCACTAAATAAATCTAAACATATTTCACCTTCTTTTGAGGAATTTGTTATTAATTTCTCAATAAAATTTAATGGTTTTTGTGATATATGTATTTTACCGTTTTTTACGGTTGGTGTTTCCACAAACACATAATCTCTACTTGTCATATCATTTATTGGAAATGCCTTACCCTTTCTAAAAAATAACACAAATTCAGTATATTTTAAGTACCATCTATTAGGCATTTTAGTATCTTTAATCATACTTATAATATTGTGAAGTTTAAACCCACATTCTTTTGCAACATCAAGATATTCATGCAAACTATTTATGTTTGTAAATACATAAAAGTGTGCATCTTTTTTAAGTTTATTAAAACAAAGTTGCATCCACTCTTTTGTGTTTGGTAAGTCTCCGTCAAATAAATTTTCACCCATTCCACTTTTCATATAATTTGGTCTACAAGAGTTACCTTGTTTTGTCATTTTATATGGTGGATCTGTCACAACTAAATCAATACTATTATTTGGTATTAATTTCATTTTTTCAATGCAATCACCTAGTAGTATTTTACTTTTTTCAAATTTATAATCCGTATTTAACATTTTTAAAATAATTTAGTTTAGTAAGGTCCATATTATATACTTAAATGTTTTTTTGCGTTTTCTAAAAATTTCTCAATGTTTTCTTTTCCTGCAGGATTTGCTGAATGAACCAAGTATTCAGGTAATGATACATTCTCATCGGCACAATATTCAACAAGGAACTTTGCGCAATCAAGTCCAGTTTTTTCCATACTACCGAATTTCATAACCATTTCATCCTCAGACATATTTTCATAATCTTCAGGTTTTAAGTCGTAATGAAAATCAGCTAAATCGTGGTCGAATGATACAAACTCTGGAACACCATTAACTTCAATGTATTGAACAAACTCATCATAGTTTTTTACAATATCCCAATCATTCTCCCAATAGAACCGATTATGTTTATCTGGGACCAATCCAATTGCGTCCTTTGGTATTCTGGTGTCATCCAAAAATAATTTATTAAATTTCATACAATCCGTCTTTTTCGTCGTCTTTCATCATTTTAACTATCGCACTTTCTCTTTTGTATTTTCTCAAAAGATTGAAGATTTCTTTAATATCTGTAAAATCAGATGGTGGTGAGTCATTTCTTCCTGGAAGAAACATCACGGTAAATCCGTGATTTGCTTGGAACCTTTCGGTCACTCTAATACCATTGATTTCACTAATATAAATCCAAGGAAAGTTTCCTGATAGTTTTACATCAATTCCTATTTTTTTAAGTCGTTTAACAAACACATCAAGTTTGTCTGTGCTTATTTTTGTACTATTTCTTGTTTCCATTGTATATGTTCCAAATTTTGATTCAACTTCTTGTTTCATTTTACAAAGATAGGAATTATATTTTAATATAACAAAAAATTAGATTGGTAATTTAATTTTTGATAATAATTGATTTGATACGTGAGTGTAGATCTCGGTGGTTTTAACATTATTGTGCCCGGCAATTTTTTGGATAATTCTCAAATCAACTCCAGATTCTAACAAATTTGTAAAACAAGAATGTCTTAACTGATGAATATGATAATTTTCACCTAAATATTTTTTAACAATTTTATTACAACTATTAGGACTATATTTTAATGATGTCTGTCCATTGAAAAGATATTCCGTTGGTTTGTATTGTTTAAAATAATTTCTTAATAATTCCAAAACGTTTTGTGAAAGTGGAACAATTCTATCTTTCCTACCTTTGGCGTTTTTAATATGAATTATCATTCTTTTTGAATCAATATCTTCAATTTTTAAATTAACAACTTCTGAAACTCTCAAACCAACAGAATATGTCAATGTCAATAATGATTTATGTTTTATATTTTCAATTTTGGCTAACTGTGTTTTAATATATTCACCATCGATTACTTTAGGTAATTTCTTTTCTGTTTTTGGTCTTTTAAAACTAACCTTATCATATTTTTTATCTAATCCAAATTTATATAAAAATCTAATTGAGTTTATAACCTGGTTTTGTTGTGAGACCGATGTGAATTTATATTCATCCAAATAAGATTGGAAATCCTGTGATGTTAATCTGGTTGGTGGTATTTTAATACTATTCAAAAACTGATTAATGTAAAAAAGATAGGACTTGATTGTCCTATCTGAATAGTTTAAATACTTCAACTTTTGATTACAAATTTCGTAATAATTTGTCTTTTTCATTATTAAAACATTGTTTTAAAAGGGTTTTTGACTAGGTGTTGATATATGTTAGTTAGCAAACATTAAAACGATTTGCTAACAGGGTATAAAAGCAATGCTTAGTCCCTGCCTTCGTAATCACGTATTCGTTTGCCCTCTTTTTTTGCCACCTCAATATCCGTTTTCAAAATTTGTCGATTAGCTTTTCCAATTGTGCTATTGCTTAAATCAAGCCCTTTAAACCTATCTGTCCTGTGATTTTGCTCTGCTATTACTTCCGCACGTTCAGCATCTCTTTTCTCTCTTGCTTCTTCTATGCAATCACAACAAGCTAATGCACCTCTATATTCGTACATTTGTCCGTATTCTTCCTCCCTCCCACAAAGAGGGCAGTTTACAATTTCTTCCATATATTTAGTTTTTCGTTTCATATTCGCACTGCTTTTATACCCGTTCCGTTATAAGAAATGTTTGGCTGAGTTCCTCTGTGTACCACGGCTGTCAAGTACAGCTGGCTAAGGTCTGAGTTTTTGCCCCGATTAACAGCCAAACACAATCTTATAACATGGGCTAAAACGCAATAGCTAATGTCGGGTTAAATATAGGTGTTCCCAACCTTACCTGTGTTGTGTGCGCCAAACCTGCAACACATTCAAGGCTACTGCGTTTAGCCCAGTTCCGTTATGTGCAAGGCTACTATTCTGCTTCGATATGATTGTATATAAGTTTCATTACCCAAGCATTTTCAAATTCATACATTCCACAAACAGTACAAGCCTCATCTTCGGTATCATAGTAGATTATTTTACCTTCTTTATTTTTCATAAAGTCCATGTTCCGAAGGTCTATGATTACATATTGTCCTTTCATTTCGTTTTAAAATTTAATTTAGTGCTGATAAACCGCCCAGCACATAACAGCGGTTTGGCAAAAGCTGCCATTGAAAATTGTGCGAAATTTGAGCATCCGTTAGGCATCCTTCGCCAAGCCGCAAAACGTTAGCAAACATTTATTCACTAACTTTAATTGGTGCGTCAAATTTTTGATATTCTACTGGCGATATGCTTAATTCAACAAACTCCCATTTATTAAACCAACTATCATAATATTTCAAAGTTAAAATTTGACCTGCAAATAGCACCTTATCACCTTCTTTTAAATCATTCATATTTAAAAACGTTTGCTAACAAGGTATATATGCAATACCCTATTAAGATTTGTACTAATTTTTAAGTTCGGTGTAAGGGTACTGCATATATACCCAACCGTTATACTTCCATAACATTCAAGTTTCTTATCCGTTACATTCCACAAATCTTTTTTTCCTTCCGTCATATGACAGTTGTGTTTCTTTCCAGTTCTTTTACCAAACTCCACAATCATATCATTATGACGATTACGAACAAAGTGAGGACATTCTTTGCAAGGTTTTTTCATTATTTACAATGTATTTTATAAATTAAGTAACCTTCAATATCTCGAAGAATTTGACCAATACCATTTTTTGCTGCGTGAAGGTATAAAAAATTACCAACATTTTTAATTGATACAATTTTATCATTAGAAAGGTAAATTCTTTTTTTGGTTCTTTTAGTAACGATTACGTCGTTGTATCCTTCCCCGACATTTAAAGATAATAAAAACTTTTCAGCAAATTCAAAATCAGTCATTTTCATGAAACAAAGTTAAGAAATGTTTTTTAATAAAACAAATTATTTTTTGAAATTGTAGGAAGTTTGAATTGGTCTTTTACCGTACCTTTTTTCCATGATCTTTTGGTGTAGTTCCCAATCTAATATTGATTCATTAGTTTGTTCCTTTTCATCAGAAAGAAGCGCATATATTTTTGATATTTTCTTCATAAGATTTGTTGCAACATAATTAAATCTTTCACATTCATCTTTGAAGAAGTCCATTTCTCTATTTTGATATTTTGAAACGTGGTTAATAAACTTTCTTCTAACTTTTTCTTTTTCTTCGTTTGGTGGTTTAATTTGGCCAAATATAGAAGAGAAAAGACCTCCTCCTCCAAACATTTGTGCCATTTTTTCTGAACGACTATAAAAGAAATTATCAAATGTATCAACTTTAGCATTAACTAAGTTAACATAAACAAGTTCCAATACTGATTTTATTTTTTCTTCATCATTCATACTATCGGGATCTCCACCAGCATGACTAATTAACCCATCAACACTATCCATTTCTTCATATAATCTTTCCATTAGATAATCATATGAAAATTCACGTATTCTTTTTAATTCAGTAAAGACTTCGTCATTAACCATAAAATCATAAAAGTCTTGTTTTTTAATTCCTTTTTGCATCATTCTTGACGCAATTTCTGTTGGTCTAACAACGTTTTCAGAATGCTGGATGAAATAACTATATCTCATAAAATCATTAATGACTGGTATTCCAAATCTTAGTCCTCCTGAGGAGTATACATTATAATCGGCGGTTCCACCAATAAGTTCGTGTTCCTGTTTTTGTCTATGAAATCTATGCATGATTTCATGAGACATTACTGATACTGTTTGTTCTTTATCTTTGGTAAATTCTTTATATAAATCTTCAGGTTCCCAACCTTCAGGAGCAATAAAATTAACTACAAGATGAATAGTACTACTTTTTGCATTCACCTGTAACATCACACCTTCATCAAAATTAAACTCATTACCAACACCCATAGATGCGATCATAGGATGTTCGTATGGAAAATCTTCAACTTCTTCAACTCTAATCTCTATATTAATATTATCAAACGTAACGTCAGATATTGTAAGTTCTTTGTCTTCTACTTCGAACTCATATTTTTCTTCAGTAGAATCAATTGTTTTTAATTCATCAGATACTATATTATATAATTCTTCACCAGCTTGTAATATTCCTTCAGGAACACCTACAGCTTCTTGTAAGACTTTAAATTGACTTTCAGTTAAAATGATTTTCATAATAATAAATATATTGGAGTTGCAAATTAACCTACAACTCCAACTAATCCATCAAAATGGTGATCGTCCAACATTTCAGGACCAACACTTCTTTTGTCCATCAGTTTGATTATTTCATCAATACTGTATGGATCCATTCCGTTCCCATCAACACCAACGTCCATTTTTTTACCATTACCGAATTTACGGTGTTCAGGTAAATGTACATGTCCGTGAAGGTGAATAACGCCTTTATTCATTCCATGCCAGCTCTGTAATGGATAATGACATAAAACAAAGTTTCTATCGTTTATGTTTATCTCCATATAATGTTGAACACTTAAAAACCTTTCTTTAACAAAATCCCTATTGTTCTCTATGTGGTGATCATGATTTCCAAGTATAAGGTGAATGTTATGACATACCAGTCTTTCAAGGAAAGTACCAATATTATCAAATCCACCGAATGAAACATCACCCAACATAATTAGAGTGTCGTCTTGACCAACATGATGGTTTATTCCATCAATTAGTCTTTCATTCATTTGTTCAATAGTTTGGAAGTCCCTTGTTGCATCAATTGGTATTTCACCGTCTTGTGTTCGCCAATTTGTTACACCACGACAAATGTTTTTGTGACCAAAGTGTGTGTCACTTGTTATGTATACTCTTCCTGTTGTTTTTATTTTTCTAAAGCTCATAATTTTATTTCAAATCTGTTTTTCATTTGTTCTATTTTATCTTCAGGAACATTATGAACGTTTGTACCTCCATGTCTATTTTCTACTACAATAGTGAAAACTTTATATCCGTATTTTTTTGCTAGTTCAAAATATGGTTCCATCTCCCACTCTTGAGTAAAGGTGTTTGATACTGCAATTTTTTCAATACTTGATTCCATTGCATGTCCAACAAACTGATGACATTCTTTATGAGCTTCTTTTATTTCTGAAGGTATAAAATTATAATTACCATCATTATCATAAAAATAATGATCAGCCTCAAATACGTTTGATGTCAACTGTTTTGCTAAAGTTGATTTTCCTGATCCTAGCTCAAGGCACTCCCCTAACAAGATACAAAATCTTTTCGGGGAGTGCTGTATTTTTTAAAGTGTCCATATATTTATTATTAGAGGTATTCTTGATACTGAATACAAATATAATAAAAAATTATGATTATGACAAGTTTTAAAAGAAATTGCCCAAAATGTAATTGTGAAATAACTTACAAGAGTAAGTATTCGTTGATTAATGCAAATAAAAAAAATAGTAAATGTAAAAGTTGTGGATTAAAAGAAATAATGACAGATGAAGTTAAAAAAAGAATGTCTGAAAGAGTTAAAGGTGAAAATAACCCTATGTTTGGTAAAACTGGCAACTTAAACCCTTTTTTTGGTAAAAAACATAGTGAAGAAACCAAAAAAAAGATAATTAATGGTCGCGATTATAGTGTATATAAAACAGAAGAATTTAGGCAAAAAATATCTAAATTATCAAAAGGTAATAATAATCCGATGTATGGTAAATCTGTTTATGATGTTTGGGTTGAGAAGTACGGGAAAAAGATTGCTGATGAAAAAATGTTAGAGTATAAAAAAAAACAATCTCTGAATAATAGTGGTGAAAAAAATAGTATGTATGGAAAACCAGCACCAATAAACTCTGGTAACGGAATTTGTGGTTGGTATAAAGGTTGGTTTTTTAGAAGTTTATTAGAATTAAGTTATATGATATTTGTTATTGAAAGATTTAATCTTGATTGGGAATCAGGTGAAAGTGAAAAATATAAAATAAAGTATGAGATTGATGGTGAAAATAAAAATTATTTTCCTGATTTTGTCTTAAATAAAAAATATATTATTGAATGTAAACCAAAAAAATTAACTAAGGTAAATACTAACAAAATTAAATTTGAATTTGCTAAAAAATATTGTGAAGAAAATGGTTTCATATTTAAAGTGAGGGACATTCCAAAAATCAAAAAAGAAAATTTAATTAAGATGATCGGTGATGGTTTAGTTTTATTAACAAATAAATGGGGGGATAAATTAAAATAATAATTTTATAATTTTTCACTATATTTAATAACATCTTCTACTTGAATATTTTTGAACTCACTACCGGACATCATATATTTAACACCATTATTTATAACGTTTTCAGTAGCTCTAGGATATTCACAATCCACTGATGAAATTTCTTTCACACCATTTTCAATTGTGTCTCTAATTTTTTCTGTAAAATCTAATGTTGTAACTGAGTGGTCTTTTTGTTCCATACTTTCTAATATATGGTAATCAACTATTTTAACTCCCTTTTTAATAATATCAGAAATTAAAAAAACTTGCATTGTCCCATCCATAACTTCTTTCACTCCATTTTGAATTGTGTTTTCTATATGACCACTGTATTTCCATTCACGTTCCATGATATTCTTTACCCCATTTTGAATAGCATTTTCAATTATATCATCAGAAATAAAGTCAGCTCTAGTCATATTTTTTACCCCGTTTTGAATGGTGTCTTCAACTTCATTTCTGTCATACCCCCAACGATCAAAGGTGTGTTTCACACCATTTTGAATGGCATTTTCAACACATAAACGATAATTGGAGTATGATTTATCTGTCTCTTTCACACCATTATCAATAATATCGTCAACGTATAGTAATGTCGAAGCGTTTTGTTTTACCGCATTAAAAATAAATTTATCTTCATACCATTTTTTGATATATTTGGCACCATCACTTGCTTCCATACCAAATAACATCAGTATATCGTTAAAATGTTTATAATTATACCATAAGGTTTTTTGGTTTGTAAATTCAACAACCCATTTTCTTTCTTCTGTAAAAATTAACCACATGGAACCTTCGTGATTATATATGTCAGTTCCTTTAATTGAGTTTTCAAACTCTTCAAAAATTAATTTTGCTAAGTTTTCATTTAATTCCATACCGTAAATTTATAATTTTTCTTTTAAAATGTCAAAGTATTTATATTATTATTATGAGACAACTAATTAGAAAAATATTAAAAGAGGTAAAGGAAGAAAAATTAACAAGTCTTCAAAAAACCATATTGGGTCATATTTCCACCTTTGGTATTATGGACACAATAAAAATGGTTGGTGGTTTTGGAAGTTTTGATGAAATACTTCCCGATTATTTTTCTAAAAATAGTCACAAAATAGATTTAATTAATCAAATTGTTATTGATAATGATCCAAATACTGATGGTAATATATATTTTTATGAACTAATTAATACGGACATTTCATTAGGTTCAGTAGCTAGTTATGATAATGGTGACGGGCATACTTTTGAAGAATATATGATTTCAGTTGGTGAAGGTTCTGTTCAGATTAGTGTTTATGAATATGATGAAGATGGTAATATGTATGATGAATATGTGGATAATTATTATGTTTCTCTTGGAAAATTACCAGATAATGAATTAAATAAGGTTTTTGAAGTATTGGTGGATTATTATTTATGAAACAACTAATTAGAAAAATATGAAAATAGTTATAACAGAAGAACAATATAAAAGTTTAATAAATGAGAATTTATTTAAGGACACATTAAAAGACCTTAAAATAAACACCGGTATATTATTTACCTTCGGTACAGGAATGGGAGCGTTCATGGGTCCTGTTGAAAGATTACTTTCAGGTTCGGGTTTTTCATTTAATAATACAGAAATTGCGCTTTTAATAATAACCGCAATTTCAATTTTGATAAATGACGTTAATAAAGAAAAACTTTTAGATGAAATTAAAAACCTTAATTTAGAAAAGGCGTTAGGTGGTGTTAAAGATTTAATACAAAACTCAACAGACATTATAAGAACGGTAGTTAAAAGTGTTTTGGGTGTTTCATATTCTCTAACTGAAATACTTGGATTTGCATTTTTATTAAATCCAGTGATGAAAATAATAAACACAATTATAAGTGATAGAAATTTAACAACAGATAATCTACAAGTTTTATTAAGTGGTGTTGTATTAGGTGGATTAACATTTTTTATCAAAAACCTATTAAAAAAATCTAAAGATAAAATAGATGAAAGTAATAAAATAATAAAAGAAGATATTGAACCGTCATCAAAGGCAATAAAAAACATATGTGACGCAAAAAAGTTCTGTAAAGCACAAGGAAAAATCACCTTTGGTCAATTAAAAGAATTGGTTGAAAACGCCAAATCAAATAGATTGTTTTTACATGTCGGTGAAGGTGGTTATAAAGCAACTCTTAGAATTTTGCCGTGGTTTTTTCCTCAATTAGCAATTGCTGGGTTTACAGGATCTTTAATGAGGGCATTTAATAAAGTATTCAGACCAGGTTTAGAAGAAACAACAGGGTATAAAACATGGTGGGGTAAAACTATTATGAAAATATTTAATCTTGTTGAGGGTGATTTGGGTATTAGTGATCCACTATCAAGAATATTTTTTATATCAGATGGTTTAATGACAATGTTAGATGATAAACTAAAAGTTAAATTTGCAAGATACATTGCAGAAATTGCATCTGAAAAGCCTGACGATGAAGAAGTTCCTGAATTTTTTGTTTAAAATGAATTAAGACGTTGGTTGAATGAAAAGTTTTTATTAGATCCGCCACTTTCACCTAAAAATACAACACCAGAAGAAAGAAAAACTTTAGATGAAAGTTATGTTAGATTGAGTGAAGATAACACTGACAACTTACTCGGATATTTATATGAGATGGGTTTTGATAATGATGATGCGTTGTATGAACTAAACAACATTACAGACTTCTACGATAATTTACCAGAAACCTTAACTCTTTATAGAGTTGTATTTGCAGGTAGTAGAAATGAAATAGACACTCAATATCCCGGTTCACATTACGCAATGAATAAAAAAGATCTATTAGATAGTCATTACACTTCTTTAAGAGGTAGTAGTTATGGTGATAATTGTTATGTGATAAAAGTTAAAGCACAAAAACAACTAATAGATAGTTACGAATCAATAAAGAATAATATTCTATATCCAAACGAAAAAGAAATAACATTAAAAAATAAAGGTTTTGGTGTTGACGTTATAGAAATAACGCAGGTAGATTAACCTGCGTTATCAACAAATTCTAACTCATTTGTTTTTGGATCCCAATCAACAGTTAATGGTTTATTTCGGAATTCGTATCGACCATTGAGAACTGCCGCGTTTATGAAGTGAGTTGTTCCGTCAAAAACATAACCATAACCTTCGTGTATGTGACCACAAACGTGTATTTTTGGTTTGATTTCTTGTATTTTCATTAATAAGTCTTCACAACCAACATTAAGTCCGTCATAAGGAACGTAGTCCAATTTACCAAAAGCCGGTCCGTGAGTTACCAATATATCAACATCTTTTGGTATTAGGTTCCACTTCTCCATTAGTTTTTCTCCACGAGGAAGATTAAAGGCCCAATTATGAAACTCGGGTTGCCATGGACTACCCCATATTTTAACCATATTATCCACATCTTCACCAACACCCATCCAATCATCTTGAAGATAATCTATGGTTTTATATCCTGTTAATAAACCTTTTAGTTTTTCGTAATCATCTTGGAAACCAAAATCATGATTACCGCATATGAAAGCTTTAGAATCGTAATTATCTATTTTATCGTACCACTTGAAAAAGTTTTCAAGTTCAGTGATATAACCACGACTAGACAAATCTCCTGCATGTAATAACAAATCACCACCAGGTAAAAAACCGTTTAGTTTTTCATGTTTAGTGTGGGTATCACTTATAAATGTTATTCTCATTTTCATAATACAAAGATACCAATAATTATTCTTTTGGCAAAGTCTCTATAAGATTTTTTATTCTTCTAATTGATTTTTCTTTAAGTGGTATTGGTGTTCCATCTTCGTCAACATAGACAAATTTAGTATGTGTTTTTAAAACAACATCTTGTCTACCTGTCCTTACATTATGTGAACGCGCTTCTATATATAAAGTAACAGAAGTGTTTCCAACCTCAGCAGGATAACCAAATATTTTAAGTAATCTACCTTCCTTTGTTGGTTTCTCAAATACACATTTATCTATAGATACTGTAACCATTCTTGGTGAATCACAAAGTTGCATTGCGTAGGCAACTGCTGCCGCATCCAACCAAGATAAAAGTTTACCACCAAAAAGGTTACCATGAAAACCTAAGTCTGATTTTTTAATCGGGTGTGTAGTAATTAATTCCATTAGTATTTATCAATTTGTTTTTTAATTTTATCTAATAATTCTTCTGATATGTTTTCAGTTTCAGTTATCTCTTGCAAAAGTTCTTTTATTTCTTTTTTGGATCTTTCTTTTGATTTTTGTCTACTTTTTAATTCAACTTGATATAAATGAAAAGATAATTCATCGACATTTTTAAGTTTCTGTAAATATTTTTCGATTCTTTGGTCTAATTTCCTGCTACGAGATAAATCTGAAATTGTTGGTAGTGCTTTAAATAGTTCGTCTAATCTACCTCTTAGATATTGTATTTCTCCGTATTTTAATATTTCTTTATCTGTCATGATTTTTTTATATAAAGAAATGTATAAAATTTAATCAGAAATATCAATTGATAAAATCACTAGTTTTCATAAAATTCTTTGTCGAAAAGCCAAATATCATCTTCGGGGATTAAAGTTAATTTAGAGATAAATTTATTACTTTCACTATCAAAAAATTCAACCCAATAACCATAACCTGAGTCTGTTTGTTTGAATTTTGGTTGTTGATTTAAACCAACAACTTTTCCCTTTGTTCCAATTGGTATATTTTCTCCGTCCATATGCACCAAAATAATTCTATCACCTATTTCTAATTTGGGGTTTGGCTCGTTGAGGTTTCTTTCTTTCATATAATTATAAATATATGTATAAGTTTTTAAAATATCTACTAATTGAAATAATGAATAAATATGGTTCATTCATGTGGTTTGGAACTCATGTTTCAATGACACAGACTGATTGGCATTGGATTATTGAAACTTTTTTTTGTTTATTAGTTAACTTTCTAATGATTTTTTCCGTATATTTGCAATACAAAGAAAAAGAAAATGAAAACTTACGAAAAACTGATAATACCTGAAGACTCTGCATGGGATAGAAACACTTTATGGAAAAGTCTTCATTGGAGAATCAGAAATTTTTTTATTGGGTGTAAAAACATTATAAAATGGTCACCTACTTTATTTGAAGATAGGGATTGGGATCAGTATCACATATACACAATACTTCAAAAGAAAATAGAATTTCAAAGAAAAGAGATTGTCTATGCTAATCGTAGTACAAGAGTTTGGCAAGATAACCGCGACATGACAATAATTTTAAATTTACTCCAAAGAGTAAAAGATGGTTACTATGAAAGTGAGCATACAGATTATTATGAAATGAAAGTTGAGACTATACCGGTTGATGGAACAAGTTTAAAAGAAATGAAATTTAATGTTTTATCTGAAAGATATGATGAATATTTAAACAAGTACAAATCATCCGTTAGAAAAGTATTAAAAGAAGGAGGTGAAATAGATAAAGAAACTCTTTGTATGTTAGTTGCAAGTCACAACCAAGAAAAGGCAAGAAAGTTATTATTTAATATGTTAAACGAAAAAATAGAAGGATGGTGGGATTAAAAGTATATAAAGTAAAAGATAAAGAAACGTATAATCATTTAAATACCGTTTTATCGGGTTGGTGTTTTTTTAGACATGAGAATGATAACTATTTTATTAAAGCTCCGTTAAATAAAACTATTGAAAGTTTGATTGAAATGGGTATGATAAGTGAGGTTATCGAATAATAGTTAAATGTCCGTGATCTAAAATTTTACTGTCGTTGTTAAACACATTGAATTTTAATAACCAAATATAAACACCGTCAGGACATTTTTTTCCGTTATATGTTCCGTCCCATTTTCCGTTAGGGTCATGTGATTCCCATACAACATTTCCCCATCTATTAAAAACTGTAAATTCAAATCCATTAATATCGTAACCTTCTGTCATTACAGGACCAAATAATTGATTTGACTCATTACCATCAGGGGTAAAACAATTTGGTACCCAATAAATAATTCCTGGACAATCAGTTACATTTACTTGTATACTTTCTTCTACATAACAAGGACCATTTTCTCTTCTTACTACAATATTATATGTACCTGAATTACTAAAAGTATAAGTCAACTCCTCAGTTACGTATGGCACACTATTAACGTACCATGTATTACTACCAACACTTGTTGATGTTGAAAAATAAGTAACTGTTTTAGATTCTCCGGCACAAAGTTCTATTGACTGTTGTGCCGAAGATTCTAAGGACAAAAATAAAAATAATATGAAAAGAAATATTCTCATTTAATTATGTTGAATTGGTTGTAATGTTGGTGTTCCATAAACAGGTACAACAACTGAAGTAGAAAAAGTACACCCGGCAGAGCTTAAAGTGTATGTTACTGTTGAGGTTGCGTTTGTACCATTTGCGACGTTATCTGGACAAAATTGGTTTCCAACAACACCTGTTCCTGACCAAGTTCCACCCGCTGGAGTACCAACCAAAGTAACACAAGGATCAGATTCACAAAATGGGCCTAATGCCTGAATTGTTGGTATTACTTGATAAATTAATACATTTAAGTTTACAGGAGCTGCAGGACAGTTTGCGGGGGCAGGTGAAGAATATGTCACAGAAACACCATTAGTTATTAAGCCAGGTGACGCCGCCGACCAGTTTACTGAAATTGAGTTAGTACCTTGTCCTGCAGTAATAACTCCAGGTGCGGTTACAGTCCAAGTATATGTCCCTGACCCAATTGAGGGAACAGTATAGGTGGAAAGTGCGGTTGATTGATAACAAACTGTATCAGGATTTGTAGTTGTTAATTGTGATAATGAAATCCCCGAAATCATCATCATTAGAATAAATAATAATTTTCTCATAATATTTTAATTATGGTTTATTGGTCCCACTACTATTTGAGGGGGATTTGTTAATGTTACTGTAGCGGTAGATACACAACCTGAGGCGTCCGTTACTGTAACTGTATAAGTACCTGCAGGTAAGTTTGTTGCGGTTTGTGTTATTTGAATAGGTGATGAATTCCAAGAATATTGATAAGGCCCTACACCATTTGGGGTTGCAGTTGCCGTACCGTTAGAATAACCAAAACAAGTTGGGTTAGTTGATGTGGCGGTTGTTATACAACAATTAAGTATTGCGGAAAATTGATAGTTAGGGTCATCTACACAACCAATAGATGTCCAATTTCCGGTCTCACCATCTGCAGTAGTGTTTATTGACATGTTTAAATTAGATCCTGTTGTACAGTTTGGTTTTGTTGTTATTCTCCAACACCAGGTCCAAGTACCTACACCATTAACTAATGAATATCCCCAGTTATTAGTAAAAATACCATCGGGAGGTGTTGCACCGGCGGGATCATTATCAACCCACCATCCTTGACCTAAAGGTCCATTAGCCCAATACCAACCATAACCACCCGATTGTGCCGGTGGTGTACCATTAGATTGTAAAGTGGATAAGTTCCATCCATTACCAAATGTGGGTATTACTCCGTGAATCCAATTAGCACTAACTTGGTTATAATTAGTTATTGTGTAACAAAAAGTTACTTGAGTTCCTGGTAGATAAGCACCATTTGTTGGTGGTGGTGTTACTGTTAAATATGATGAGGTGTTACAATCCGCACAATCATTTGAAGCATTTATAGACATGTTAAAATTACCTGTAGCGGTAGAATTCATACCACTAATTTGAATATAATAAGTCTGTCCTATGGCTAATGGTTCAAATGTTGCTGAATTTGCACCGGCATTTGTTCCATTGTTATCACAATTGACACCTGATAAGTTATTACAGTTATTTCCGTTCCATAGGGTAATCGCGGGATTTGGTAATGCCGAAGACCCTCCTGTTATGTTAATTGTTACTCTTGTTCCCGTTGCGACAAATCTGTACCACACGTCAAGAGCGGGTGCCGGATAAGTTATTACAGTTAGTTCCGTTCCATAGGGTAATTGCGGGATTTGGTAATGCTGGAGACCCTCCTGTTATGTTAATTGTTACTCTTGTTCCTGTTGCAACAAATCTGTACCACACATCAAGAGCAGGTGCGGGTTGGTTTCCTCCTGTTGCACAACCTAAAAGATATGTGTAAGGTGTTGGTGCCGTTGCTCCGATATTTGTTCCTGAAACGTTTACTGTAGCACCAATACCGTTAGGGCAGGCCAAAGGGTTAGGTAAAGTTATAAGGGTTGCGTTAGAACAATTGTCATTTGTTGGTTGGGCTATTGTAAAAAAACTTACAATAAAAAAAATTACAAAAATTAAATATTTCATATTCATATATAAATACGTTTATATTAAAATAAAGTGGTTTAAAAAATAATGATTTGAACATTTATATAATTCAAATTAGCAAAATCAAATAAACTATTTTTTTATTAAGATATGTTCGAATAGTTAATTGGTTTTTAATAAGTATAACTCAGTTAATAATTCTTATTTCACTTTCTGTTTCAATTACTACTCTGGCACCACAAGAAAGTATTGGTCTTTTATCTCCACTTCCACAATACTTTATTCTACTTGGTCCAAGAATTTCAACCTCATTACAATATGTGTTTGTCTTACCTTCCTTAATTGTTATAACAGGAAGATCTGTGTCCTTTGTTTTATTAGACCTAACGTTGTGTTGGTTTACATGTATTCTTTTTTTTGACATTTTATTGGTTTGCGTAATACATATTATCGTTATCTTCTGTTGCCCATTTCTCTGTTGTTTCACAATTCCATGTTTGATCATTAACTAGATAGTCTGGTTTTTCAGGGAA
>VFQS010000676.1_pt1 | contig 35999 bp, 31 predicted proteins | sample 3512361 | NCBI WGS metagenome assembly VFQS01 (sample SAMN10412375, study PRJNA504923) | tailings metagenome | isolation source: Relicate 1 Philex TSF3 active mining | place: Philippines
TAGTAGTAGTAGTAGTAGTAGTAGTAGTAGTAGTAGTAGTAGTAGTAGTAGTACGCACCTCCCACCGCTGAAAGTAGAACGGCTCCTGCCTGCACGAGCGCATGCATGCCTGCTGCACCTGCCTCGTGGTGATGTTGTTGTTTGCACGAGCCTTCTCAGCCTCAATGCATCCATCATACACCTGCAGCGAGTTGGGCCACGCGATCTGCATTGGCAGAATGCTCTGCAGCGTGAAGATGAGGTCCTGCAGCGCGCACGTAGGCACCAAGGGAAAGCACGTCACCGCCATGCCGTACGCAAGGTGCACGCCCGTCACAACTACCAAAAACGGCAACCCAGCGTAGATCAGTGTGCTGCACGCGCTTCCGATCAGCGGAATGGTGCCGAGCAGCGCTGCAATAACAACCCAGCCCACCAGCGCTATGATCGTACACAGCACAATGTTTCTCCGCACGCGCAGCCCGTCCTCGCCCTCGCGGCCGCAGAACATGACGTTGTCAAAGTCGCACACAAGCAGGTCGTGCGCCAAATTGCCAACCGTCACCGCATCCTTGGGCACACCGTTGCCTCTGCGCACGGTGAAGAACCCAGTGGCCGACTCCTCTGCCCAGGGAGCGTAGTCGTGCACCGCCCCAAGCACAGACCCGTACATCAGTGGGCCCCAGGTGCCCTGGTCGCTTGCACCTGTGGACAAGACGTCCCACGCGCTCGCAGGTCTCGCCGATTCGGCTGCAGAGACTTGCCCGTCTGCTTCTGTTGACGATGACAATGACGACTTGGGAGCATACACACTGGGCAGATTCCTGCTCAAATCCCACGGCGGCTTGCTGACCTTGGTTGCAAAATCGACCTCGTAGTACAGCTGCACAACGCGAAACACTTGCAGCGAAGTCTCGAGCGCCGAGTCCCCGGCGGGGCACGTGTCCTTGCCAAACTCTACGGTGCTGTACTTGGGTGGCCAGCCGAGCGGCCCTTCGAGCCACGAGCTGGTGACGATGGGTATGGTTTGAGTTCCGGTGCGTGCACTCGAGACACTAACCATCGAGAAGCCAGACGTTGAGGCCACCATGCTGGAGTAGATGTCCACTGGAGAGCGGGTTGATGACTGTGTGGTATCCGCCGCCAGGAGGTGTCGTGAAGCACTGCTCCCGTTGTTGGTTTTCTCTTCAACAATTGCAGTATGATTGCTGCTATCTTCAACATGTACAGTATGATTGCTGCTGTCTTCAACATGTACAGTATGGTTGCTGCAATCTTCAAAAGCAGCAGTATGGTTGCTGCTATTCGTATCATTCGCATGAGTGGTTGTACCATCGTCGTCGTTAACATACTTGGCAGAGGCCATGGCCTGCTCAAACAATGCTGGCGCATTGGCAAAGGCGTGAAACATGGCTACCTGCCTCCTGTGCTCAAGTATGAAGCTATGCAGGGTCTCACGCATCTTGTTGTGAGCACTCGTGTCATTGTTTGCTTGACTACTCGTGTTGTTGTTGTTGGTAGAACCCACGACGCGCTGCCACATGGCGTCCAGATACATGATAGCCATGTGCTGCTTCGCCGCATCCCACAGGTTCATGCTGTGCTTGTACAATGCTGTGTTTCTCACAATCCTGTCTGCCACGTAGGCTAGGTTGTCTAACATCACGCGTGTCACGCCCTTGTTGGCTGCAAGCACGGACACAAGATCCTGTATAGACATGAACATGTGCGAGCAGCAGTCGGTCGTCGACGCGTTCGGTGTGATCAGCTTGCTCATGTTGAGGTCTGCCATGATGGCTCTGCCAAGCTCGCGCCAGCTCACGCACTGCTCGAGCGTCTGGATGTCGAGCACGCTCATTTCAGCGGGGGAGGTTGCTGGGTTCGCTGTGATGTCCATAAACACAGACGCAAGTTCGCGGCACGGCTCCGCAGTCTTGTTCCACGAGTCAAAGGATTTCAGGCTGTCTGTAATCAATTCGTAGCGAGATTTTGGCTTGTTCGTGTACTGAGTCCACGTGCTGCTGTTGTACATCATCCCATCATCGAACCCCAACAGTCGTCGTCGCGCATCGCTCACGCCAAACAGGCTGGCTTGCGTTCGCACTACGCCGTGCCCAACCACAACGAGTCCGTACCTGTATGTCCAAAAATCAGTAAAAAACATTCGATCTTGACTAAAGCTAAAAAAAGAATGCGTACTTGGCAAAGACAAAGTACATGCATTTAGAAACAAAACATTCGATCTTGACTAAAGCTAAAAAAAGAATGCGTACTTGGCAAAGACAAAGTACATGCATTTAGAAACAAAACATTCGATCTTGACTAAAGCTAAAAAAAGAATGCGTACTTGGCAAAGACAAAGTACATGCATTTAGAAACAAAACATTCGATCTTGACTAAAGCTAAAAAAAGAATGCGTACTTGGCAAAGACAAAGTACATGCATTTAGAAACAAAACATTCGATCTTGACTAAAGCTAAAAAAAGAATGCGTACTTGGCAAAGACAAAGTACATGCATTTAGAAACAAAACATTCGATCTTGACTAAAGCTAAAAAAAGAATGCGTACTTGGCAAAGACAAAGTACATGCATTTAGAAACAAAACATTCGATCTTGACTAAAGCTAAAAAAAGAATGCGTACTTGGCAAAGACAAAGTACATACATTTAGAAACAAAACATTCGATCTTGACTAAAGCTAAAAAAGAATGCGTACTTGACTAGGGTCGAAACGTACCTGTTCACCTCGTAGCAGTACGCGTTGCCCATGCTGATCATGATGCATGGCGCAGCAGCCAGGAACCCCCAATCGTGCAACGCACTCACAGACCTCGACGACGCTCCAGTGTGCAGAGACACAGCACACATCTGCGACGCATCAGGCACTACCCTCATGCCCAAGTCTGCTCTCGAGCAGCTCTGGAGTGGAGGTGTGGGCTGAAGGCATGTGCATACGCCCACGTTCCCATAGCCAGATTTGCCAGATGATGAGGAATCAGTCACCAAACATATAGGTTCCGACGTAGGGCACAGGTTGCATGGTATGCTGCCGTAACTTGTTCCTAGCGTGAAGTCGCCCACCAAAGAGCACGTAGCAGACGCCTCGCCCGTCAATATGCACTCCTGGTTGCTTGTACAGTACGTCCGCTCGATCTTTGGCCTGAAAACAACAAATTCAGAAATGTCCCTATCAACGATCGAACTTTTTTTTTCAAAGTACCCTAGTTAATTTTTAACTAGGACCCCCCCCCTCCAGCCCAAGCCCTATATAGGGTATATAGGTAGATAGGTAGATTCTTTATTCTTTATATTTTATATTTATTCTTCATAAATTAAAAAGAAGAATAAATATTTATGTATATATATGTATATCTCCTATATAGGGCTTGGGAAAAGGCCTTGGACAGACAGACGGACAAGATTTTTTTTTCGATTTTTTTTGTTCGATCTTGCCTAGGGGTGAGACTACATATGTTGCAAATAAGAGTTTGTCCATGCAAAAAGTGTTGAGTGTCAAGACCATGGGTAGATATGCATGATGCCACGGAGCCATCCATCATGCACACCCCCATGAAGCCATGATCGCATGGGTATGCTTCGCCATGTTTTCGCTGATTTATGATTACAGATCTTTTGTACCATATGAGAATCGGACACTTATGATTACAGATCTTTTGTACCATATGAGAATTGGACACTTATGATTACAGATCATTAGGCACACCCAAGTTCTGTTCATATGTTTTACGCACCTGTTGCAAGTGCACTGCTTGGTGTATGTGTCGCAGCCAAACTGATTCACCAGCCCGCCTGGCTGCAACGGACATGCGTCGCACACAATCTGGTTGCCATCTTCAACCAGGAAGCCAAATTCGTTGAGCGAGTTGCCATAGTTGAGCTCTGAAACCCTGCATGTGTCTGCTGCTGTGCAAGAGAAGGCACTGGACGTGTCTATCTCCGGGCTGTAATCAGCCCAGCACCTCGTAGCAACTGGCAAGGCTCCAAACTCGTTGGTGAGCTTCTCTGATGTGGGGAATTGGCATGATATGCGTTCGTTGCACTGAACCTTGGAGATGTATGCCACCATATCAAAGAGCAGTTCAACAATCTTGTCATCCAGCCTGAAAAAGTAGATGATCTTGGACAGTATGTCGGCCAGGAACCGCAGGCACGGAACAACCACCGGCTTGAAAAAAATAGGACATACTGCCAAGTGAGGAAACCAATGTTGGTGATGAAAAGTGATGAAAAGTGATGAAACCAATGAAACCAATGAAAATAAACCAAGGCATGTAGTACAAGTGAGGAAACCAATGTTAGCATGAAAATAAACCAAGGCATATCGTACAAACAAGCTGAGCGCAAAACATACGCGAATTGTTCCAGGCCCATATGAGCTTGTCGATGAACCAGCATATACCCTGCAGGACAGATTTCATAGCGGAACCCAGTGCCCCCAGGGAGAACAGCATGTTGAAGAGCATGTCGGCCAGCCTCTTTATGGCATCCACAATGAGAATGACAAGCTCGTTGAACCAAAACTCCAGCTCCGCTGCGACCTCCGACATGCCACCAGCTATGCTGACCAGCAGCCTGAACAGGCAGATGAAGATCTGCATGACGATGTACAGTGCCTTGACCACCACATCGACCACGACGCGGAACATGAGCAGCCCCTGCTTCATGCTGTCCATGTACACGGAGGCGCAGCCCCGCTTCATGGCCTGGTTCCTGACCTTGAGCTCCCACTCCATGTTGTCCAGCGGGCAGACCATCTCGTCGTCCCTGGTCTCGTTGGTGAAGGCAAAGGCCCTGAATTCCTCCTCGCTGTCGTCGCCTGCATCGCTCCTGCGGGAGACAACCTGCTTGAACATCTCGTAAAACGAGGATACGGTGCCGCGCACAAAGTCCTGGTTGCTGGACGAGTACATGCCCGGCGTGTAGACAAAGGCCTGGGGGGAGCAGACGCCTGCAAAGATGCAGTTGCCCTCGAAGACCTTGCCCTGCGCGGCCTTGAGCACCTGTTTTTCCCATGTTATGTGTCAGGACACATGGCATACACACATACACATACACATACATACCTTGCACAAGTCGTTAGTATTGCTGCAGAGTTGTTAGTGTATGCTCATTACACAAAACAAGTCCAGGACACACATACCTTGCAAAGATCATTCGTCTTGCTGTTGAGGTTGCATATGTCGATGCCCACGGCCGACGACTTGACGAGCCCTGCCTTGACCTGCTCCTGGAACACGTTCAGGCACGACTGTGCGCGCTGGGGTCGATTGTACCATGTGGCCCTCGCTATCTTGCCATGGCAAGTCTTGTTCTTCTGGTTGCATGCTACCCACGCCGGCGCATTCTTTCCGTCCCAGAGCAGCGACTCTTCATCTGGTTTCTGCATGATGCCTGACGAGTAGCTGTCTTCTGCAAGCGTGGCCAGGCCCATCATGTGCATGTAGAGCTGCTGGAGGCTTGGCGTGACAGTCAAGTTGGGGTTGTTGCGCAGCGCCGACGAGAACAGCTGCGAGAATGTGGCGTCTGTGTAGGCGCGCACGAAGCCGTCCTTGGTCCATAGCGCGGAGTTGATGAGCGAATCGCAGGCAGCAGAGTCGTTGTGGTACTTTGTCGTGGACGCGTCGGTGTTGAAGGCGCTGCACAGCATGGCGCGCATGTCTGACGCCAAGAGCCTGGAAAACATGCACAATCAGTGAGTGGGTTGATTGATCTAATGGATGAAGCAAGTCAAAACTCACCTCGACGTAGACCACCGAAACGGTATGCCGTACGAAACCTCGGGGCCGTGCGGTAGATTCCTGTCGTCTCTCTCCAGCTTCCACGAGGACGCTCCTGACGCGCTCGAGGCTGCGTTGCACTCCTGCGCGTTGCAGCGAACTCTCTCCTGCTTCATGTGGTCTACCATCCAGTCTGGCGCCGCCGACATCTCTCGCTTCAGCTCATAGTCGACAAACGCCATGCTCCCCGTGGACGTGAAGCACCTGGCAACTACGTGCGTGTGGTTCGAGTAGATCTTTCGGCACAGCTCCGTGCGTATGATGGACTTGGGCAGCTGTGCGGCCCTGCCCATGTGGCACGAGGCCCCCTCGCTGTGGCTGGTCTTGCCGTCTGACGGTTTCGTGATCTTGCCCACAGGCATGTACCTGTTTTGGCGTGTACAGTAATTTAAAACACAAAAAAGAATGCCAAGTTGCTTATGTGTATCCATCGATAAAAAAAGTGGCTAAAAAGAATGTGATTTTGCTCAGGCCAATTGATGATTGAGAATTGATTACACAGTTCAAAACGAACAATGGCACATGAGAAAACAAAAGCAATCAGGCGGATTCGCTGGATGGAGGGATGCAGCATCACGCATCGCATCAACGTTTTGAGAGGGCAGGACGTGATGTTTGGCAATGAATACTACAACGACGAGAGCCCAGTCGCAGCAGCAGCAGAGGAGTCTTTCGACGCACTGCAGTGGATGCTGCAGTATCTCAATCTGGCACATCCCGACATCAACACAGTGGATTAAACGTTTCTTCACCTACTGTCATCTGGAATGGCTCACTCTTTTGAAGTGAAACAAAACAAGCTATGCTGCTTCCTCACCTGTACTGAAACGGAGGCAGGCGGTCCAGCACGTTGCACGTCTGCTTCTCCGAGTCCGATGGGACCTGGGTACTGGGCATGTCGGTGCTGTACCTCTCCTTGCTCACCGATCCATCTCTCATCGCACCGCCCACAAACGGCCAGTCCAGCTGCTGCGTGCACCGCTTGTTCTGCCTGCCTGTGAGCAGCCTCGTCGTCCGAAACTTTTGGTCGTACATGCTGCGGATGGTCTCCAGCAGCGAGCATTCTTTGTTGCCAGTTGAGTCTGTGGATTCAACTTGGCAGTCCATCCACGAGACGCAGAAGCAGAAGCCGTTGGACGTCGACACGTCGGCGAGCTTGTTGAAGAGGCTGGAGAACCTTTGCGTGGGGTGCGACCTCGTCCCAAAGGTCATATCTCGGGCAGAGTTGCCAAACAGGCGCGCGCTTCGCGTCGGCGAGGGCACCAGCGGGCTAAAGTCCCTGGTGACCTGCGTCCAGAAAGAGATCCGGCGCAGAGGGCACGACCACTTGCTGCTGTGCGTGGCGTCGAACGACTTGGGGTGAAGCGAGTCGACCTTGTACGTGGTCTGCTCTGCGCGCATGGTGGAGGCGAGGTTCCGCAGCCAGCCGTCGAGGACGCCCCACGTGGTCGCTGTTGCGGGCCTGGCGGCTGTTGTGGTTGTAGTGGAGGTTCGTGTTGTCTTGAACACGTTGACGGCCGGGTCTGCGGGCGTGCTCCTGTCTCTGCTTGTCATGGTTTCAAGGGACGCGGTAGATGTTAGGGGCGTTCTGTCCACGTGCATGTACTTGTTGAAGCCAGTGGGCGAGTAGTCTGTGTCCTTGGTGACCCTGAGGATGATGTGGTGCCCGGCAAGGTCCTGCATGTGGCTGCGGAGGACGGCCTGTTTTCGATAAGCATGTATTAGTAAAAACGTGAATGAGTGAGCAACTGTTTGTATTTGTAACTGCGTGAAATGACGAGTATGTTAGTAAAATTTTTTGAGGGTGATTAAGTTCCAAGACTCACCTGAACCTCCTTTGCCACATCCTCTGGCATGCCCTTGGCGGTGTAGTAGATCGGGTTGCCGCCGTGCCAGAACAGGCCAGCCCCTGTCCTGGCCACAACCTCGTCGCGATGCCGCACTATCGTTTCGCTGTACAGCGATTGCACGGCGCGGCCTTGCAAGTCCATGAGCATGCCGTGCGGGTTGGTGCACGCGCTGGGAACGGCCGGCCTGCGCCGACACAAGTTGGTCCTGTACTTGGACGGCACGTTGCGCATCTTGCTCACCACTTGGCCATTCTTCTGCAGGCACTGGTATCTGGCATTTGTAGGATGGTTGCGCAAAAAGCCCGACGTATCATCCTTGTCGATCGGGCATATCAGCGGGTGGCACGACGTCTGGATGGCCTCGTTGGCATACTCTCCGTCCGGCAGGTCCCCATTCTGCTCGGTGTCGCAGCCCTCCCAGGGGTTGTAGTCGCCGCCGAGCCACGGCACGATGGCCTGCACGCCAGACGACGTGGCTGTGGGCCCGGTGTCGGCACACACGGTCGTGTCGAGCGTGGCGGCCTTGCACTGCACGCCCTCGTCGAACAGCCACTTGGCAAACACCTGCGTCTGGTTTCGCTTGTGCCTGCTCCATGCGGGGATCGAATCCTGCATAAAGTGCGCCAGCGACAATCCCGGCCAGATTAAGGCAGCTCTGCCCGGAACGATGATGGGCCCGTCCTTGCGCACGTGCTCCTGTGAAACGAAAGCAGTGCTTGTGTCAATGGTGCTCTAAACAAACAAGCAAACACACAGTCCAGGCAACACACCTGCACGCTTCGCCCGGACGATCGCCAGAGCTGGTTGTACGATTCGGAGCACCTGTCGTAGAGCAAGATGACAGGCTTCGGGGCGTCGCAGTTGTTGGTGTTCTCCTGGATGGTTCGCTCGATCTCGAGCTTGGGCGCGAGGTTGAATCCCTCGAACGCGTCTAGGTAGTCCTTGTTCTGCTCGTAGAATGGGAGTCGAACAGGCTTGGCCCATTGCGCAGAGAGCGCTGCATTCTCCACCAGCACCTTCATGAAGCGGACCCATAGCGTGTATGCCACCTGCAAAAAATATCGGTCACTTGGGTCACGTAGACTCTTGTTACAAGTCAGCAAAACTCCATCGCTATGCCACCTGCAAATGATATCGATAATAACGTTCAGTCACTTGGGTCACGTAGACTCTTGTTACAAGTCAGCAAAACTCACCTCCGCAAAGTCGGTCGTGTGCGCAAGCTTGTCGTCTGGCATCTTGCTCTCCACCACGGTCCACCCTGCAACCTTCTTTCGCACAGCCGATCGGAACGCCTTGTTCGCCAGCGGCTTGATGGCCTTGATGTCCTCGTACAACCCGTCCGCGAGCCAGTACTTGCAGTCCAGGTTGCCAGTCACAACGCCCAGTGTCAGGCACTTTTTCTTCGGGTCCTTGGCCTTCCATTCGAAGCTCGCGTCGATTTTCTTGGACTTCTTCAGGTTTTCAGACAGCTTCTGGTACGCATTGATGCACCTGTCTGTGTATATGCTGCAGTTGTGGCTCACGGTGTCCAGCGCAGACGACGTGATGATCTTGTACAGCTTGTCGGTAAACGTGTTGTAGGCACACTCCTTGTTGGCACTGCACTTGGACCTCTCCTGCTTCATCTTGTCCGGGTTCTGCGACACCTTGATGTCATTGTACGAAAGCTTTTCGCGCACGCTGTCCACCAGCACGCTGCCGGTGGACTTGACGGTCAGCTTCTTGCACACGTACGGGTACTTGTTCACGTGCTTGGCTGTATCGTCCGAGAGATATGTCTTTACATCATACGAGAGACTCTCCTTGTTTAGCGAGTCTTGCGTGCCTCTCATAGTCATATCTATCCCTAATGAAGAAAACTCTGCAGATATCAATTCCAGAAACACTTCCAGCCCTGGCCTGTCCCTGATGTATTTGACTGTTGAATCTACGTAGGGACCGCAGACCTCCTGCACATACTCCCTGCGCTTGGCTAGGATCATTGCCTGCCTCATTCGAACAGCATCACTCTTGACGCAGCTGCTGTCCTTCTTGTCAGCGTCCTCGTGGCAAGACGTGTTCCATACAGACAGCCTTTTCTTGAAGGCCTCTGTAGTCTCCTTGTCCAGCCCAGCATGCGCTGGCTCGTTGTACCCCTCCCAGTTGATTCCGCACGCGTACACGCAGTACAGCGGAGGGTCTGGCCAGCGCTTGCTGATGTCGTTTGTGGGCACGCTCTCGATCCTCTGGGAGTAGTCCTCGATGTCCGACAGTGCCTCCGTGTACAGGTTGTCGCAGTGCGAATGCGAAAGCGGCACTGGATCGTCTACCAGCCTCTCGCATTGAGGGAACCGGGTGCCAATGTCCTCCACTGTCACGCACGGGGCGTCATTCACGAAATTCTTGAACTCGTCCGAGTCCGTCAGCATGGATCCGGTCACGGAGCTGAACGACGGCGTGCGCCCAGGCAAACCCGTGAGCTCAGGGGGGACAAATTCGGCCATCAGCAGGCCCTTGGAGGCGTCGTTGTACTCGCTGTTGAAAAAGTCGGTGAGCTGCACGCCCTTGCGCACCATGGAGTCCGACGCTGTGGACATGATGGAAGAGTTCCCTCGAAACCGGTCGCTCAGGTACTCGAAAACGTTGAGCATGTACGAAGATCCTGACAGGTAGAAGAGGTTCTTCTCGTGAAAGTCGAAGCACTCCGGCTCGATGCCTGGGCGTCCCTTGTCCGGGTAGCTCTTGCCCGGCGGAGGGTTGTACCTCGATGCGTTGGCGTTCTCGTTGTGAATCCACATGAGCATGTTGGTGGCGCAGTCGATGCCAAACTTGTCGCCCCTTTCAACAAACTCATTGGCCGTGGGGGGCAGGGAAGTCATGTTGTAGCACTTCATGTTGTAGTTGAACGGAACGCCTATGCGCAGCATGCTGCGGTCCACCACCTTTTCAAGGAATTTGCTTCCGGATATCAGCGAATCCCTGGTCGTGAGCTCGGCGCGGTCCTTGTTCCCGGAGATGGCGAAGCTGTCAAACGCGTACTTGAGCGACTGGTCGAGATGCCTGATTGAATCGCTCAGAACGCGAGACGTGACGCCTCCGTCGATGCGGCGCAGCATGCCGCGCACGTCCTGCTCGTCGTAGATGCCAGGCATGGACTCCATGTCCTCGGCAGTGATGTTGGTCTCCCTCCACTCGGTACAGTGCAGCACCTCCTGCTGCGAGGTGAGCTGGCGGCCCTGCAGCAGCACGCACTTGTGCCACCAGGCAAACGGGAATTCCAGCATGGTGTTGGGCAGGAAAAAGTAGAGGCTCGATCGCGCCAGCGCGTCGGGGCTGGTCCGCACCATCTGCTTGTCATCGTCCGACGTGAATCCCAGGTGGTAGCTGGCACAGAAGGGGCTGGAATCCGGCTTGCTGGGGTTTTGGCACACGGCATACTGCTGCAGCTTGGCGTGCAGCGCAACAGAGCAGTCTATGATTTGGATGTAGCTGCTCGACGAGGGAATGTCGGTGGTTGGAGGCGAGAACTCGTTCAGAAGCTCGTTCAGCAGCCTGGCCCTCTCCTCAACAACTGCCTGGGCTCTGGTGCTTCGGGGCACAGCGTAGTGCCGCCCGATCTGCTGGACGAGCGACTCCACCTTGGACCTTGAAAAGATCTGGTAGGACGATGATGATTCCGACGCAAACATGCCGCTGAGCGGCACTCGGTTGCAAGTCGCGTCGAGCTCGGGGAGCACGGACTTGCCGTACGTGTGGAACAGGTAGAAGAGCGGGGCCACCGCCATGTCCATGGCACAGCACCAGTGGGTCTGCGGATTGGTGCCAGGGCACATGAGGTTGATCCCTGTCGGGTTCTCGACGTTCTCGTCCGATATCCAGACGCCGAAGATGCCGCACCTGGTGGCATCGTTGGCGCGCCAGTCGCGCATGATGTCGTTACGACCAGGGCCCTGTACAGTCACTGAAATTATTGGGACAAACACTTGGAGGTAACAATTATGGGCAAGCACTCAGAGATAACAAATGCAGGCAACCACACTTAGAGATAACAAATGCAGGCAACCACACTTAGAGATAACAAATGCAGGCAACCACACTTCGAGATAGCAAAGACAAACAACCTGCGATGCTGCTTCGATGAAGACGCGCCGCGTGACCTCCTTGGCGTGGTGCGTAAACTTGTCCTCGAAGCACTGCTTCACGCTCTTGCACGGAACGAAGATGGTGTCCCCGCTTTGGCCCAGCAACGTGTCGGCGGACAGAAACCCGGACTTGCGCAGGGCAGTGCCGTCCGAGTAGTCAAAGGGAGGGCGCCCAAGCATGTTGACGTACCCGCTGCGCCGCAGGGTCTGCGCGTGCGTGGCGTACTCCTTGCCCATGGGCATGGCGTGGCGAACCATCTTGTCCATGTTGACGAGGCCCAGCGAAGTGCGCTGGTTGGGAAAGACTACGGGGGCGCACCCCTGCAGCCCCTCCGCGTGCTGGTAGTCGCGGTCGCAGGGGTGGGGCAAGACCTGCACACACACACACGCAAAGTTTACAAACAAAGAACACTTGAATCACTGTAGTCTTTCAACAGAAGCAGTCAAATATCCACGGGAGTTGTGGCAGCACCTGGAACTTCCGTGTCTGGTACAGGGTCAGCATCGACGGCTCCGAGTACGGCCTCTGCGTGTCCCACCACAGCGACTCGAACGCGTTGAATGACGCGGGGTTGTCGCACTTCTGAGCAGCCATGTCCTGCGGGGTGCAAACCCCTGCGTTCCTGTGGCGCACCTTGTCGATCGGATCGATGAACTCGAGGTACTCGAACCAGCTGTGGTAAGAGCACATGCCGTACATCTTGAGGATGTCTGGCACAATCTCCCAGGGCGACGTGCCGTACGTGTCGTAGCTGCGCACGGGGTACCTCTCGGGCGAGGCAGACGCGCACTGCTTGGCGTACAGCTCGAATTCGATGTCCTCTGTAAGCTCGTTCTCGACCTGGATGATCGGCTCGACGCAGCGTCCGTCGCCAGAGCACATGAGCGATGCGTCGGCGCAGTCTTCATGCGAGTAGCACGACGAGAGCTGGTACTTGGTCAGCATCGGAGTGCTTGGAGAGGCCAGGTTGACGAGCTTGCGCGTGTCGATCACACACACTCCGAATCTGTCATCAATACAGCAACAATGTTCAGTGAGGGGTCAGATAGACGTGATGTTTATTGAAATAAAGTTACGAGACGAGAGACGAGAGGGAGGGGGTAGTTCATGCACACAAAACATGAACTTCTTACTTGCATGTGAGCGAGACGGTGCTGCTGTCCAGCGATATGCAGTCTGCGTCGCTGGAGCACTCGATGAGCTTGCCGTCCATGCACCCCTTGCCCCAACCTCCTGCCGCTGTGGCAGACGATATGCCCGGGTCCATGTTATACAGCTGCGAGTCGTAGACGCTCGAAGGGTAGACTGGGTTCTGGTCCAGCGGGGAGCCGTCCCACATCGGCACGCAGCCTACGGAAAAGGCGGCTGCCGGGTTCTCGGACTGTGCAGAGTCTTCCATGGACCATGGCACATCGTGCGGAGAGTCGGAGCAGCTCTCCTGCTCCTCGAACTTGGGTATGGCAGTGTACGATGATGAGTTTAGGTGGTAGTAGAGCGGGGCGACTGGCACAGACGCGTCGTAGGCGGCGTTGGATGCGTCCTTGGTGCACAGGCGTATGGTGTTGGTGACGAATTGGGGCATGCCGTAGATGCCTGTGCGGCAGAAGGAGGAGACGCCGAACCTGTTTGTGTGTGTAAACTATTTTGGGTGCGTACTGTACTATATGTGCTGTGGAACTACTATATTAGTGCGAAAGCCACAATAGCCAGACGCGTACTGTATTATATGTGCTGTGGAACTACTATATTAGTGCGAAAGCAGCTACATTATTCAAAACAAGATGGAACACGGTAGCAAAAGGCCTTCTGTGCGCGACGAAAACCCATCTGGCAGCAGCAATGCTGCTGGGTGTGATGCGGATGACGATAGACAAGAATCATTCAAGGATTTCAGCTCCATCAAGGTGCAAGGGAACACGTCGCACGTGGACCTGCCGCTCTTCCGGTTCGAGCTGTTTCAAAGGGATGTGCAGAGGCTGCTCAACGTGTTTGCCAGGGATTTCAAGGAGGGGCACAGCAGCTTGGAACACACGCACAGAGTTGAGCTTTTCCTTGCTCTCATGTGCAGGAGGAAGCTGTACGACGACATTGTGTCGTATACTAGCAAGCACAGGGAGGGAATCGCTGGCATGGTGCGTCGATGTTCGGATAGCATGTGCAGAGAGGAAGATGTAAGGCCCATCGTGTGTGGAATGGCGGCAACCTACTACGCGGGAAGGGATGCCCAGCAGCATCAACAGCAGATGAAAGATAGACCAGGGCTCGAGAGCGTGGTAAAGACAACTACAGCGCGGTGCGCGATGCTCATTCAGCTTTGCGGCATGATGAAGATGCTGCTACCAGAGCTATACAACGAAATTGAGCCCATTCTCAAGGGCGTATCAGAAACAGACCAGGATCTGGAACGCGCTCAGTGTATGAGCAAGAATAGCTAGAATAAAAAACACACACTCACCTGCTGTGATACGTGTCCTGGTCCCTGAGTGCCGTGTGCAAGTACTTCATCTGTATGGTGCTGTCGCCGCGATCGACTGCAAACGCTGCGTCAAACGTACGGTACCCTGCCTGGTCCTTGCTGCAGGGCACAGTGACGTGATAGCCGACTGGGTTTGTCCAATCCTGTGCATGTTCAAGCGTCAAAATAAAATCGTACACACAATTGTTGTAGCAGACTAACTCACATCTGGCCACCAGTCTGCGATCCCGTCGCAAAAGTCCGCGGCTTGGCCGTCCGTCACCAGTCCTTCGGCTGTAGCCCAGCCCGTGGTTGCTGACACTGGTGTGTTGCCAATGGAGCCCTTGGCGTTGGCATGCGTCCCGCCCAGCATGAATATCTCCTCTATGAAGCGCTTGCTCAGTCTCCAAGGGATGTTTGCCCCGCGCTTGGTGGCATCTTCGCCCAGATTGGCGCTCTCAAAGTACGCATCCTCCGGCGTACTTGCAGACGATGATGTAGCCTTCCACCGCAGCAGGCGCTCGACTGTCTGTGTGGCCACGTCATTCTTCTTCGGGTCTGCGTCGTAAAACGTCACCGGCCACTCTCCCACAACGTCGCCTGACCCGGCGTCTCTCACGTCAAACTTGATCAAGGTGTTGGCCCGCTCGCTGCCCTCTGTGATTTCCGCCAGCGTGAGCGCGAGCTTTGACGTCTTTGATGTACACTTTTTGCCCGACATCCTGCACGGGTTGTAGAATGAACCCTTGTAGAAGAGCAGGCATCCCTTGGGCGTCACGTAGTAGCCTGCCTTGCCGCTGTTGTATGGATTGGAAATGACAAATGGGCAGTCGTAGGGGAACTCCTTGCCTGGCACCAGCTCAAACAGCCCGTTGCTCTTGCACACGCCAAGCATGTTGAGCTGCGACTCGCATCTGCCCTTCCAACGGTCGACTACCGACTTTTGGAAGCGTATCTCTTGCTGCATGATGCTTGTTTGTCTTGAAATGCTTTGTATGGCCCTCAGCATGCGAAGGCGCGAGTACTCGATCGCGTAGCGCAGGCAAAACGACATGGGTGTCGACTCGTGGATGCCCTGTGCGACTGGGAACAGGTCGTCTACGACTTCCTTGGCCACGCTTGCGGCGTCGATTGACGAGAGTATAGTATCTGCGCATCGGCGCTGCGCTGCGCCTGTGGATTGTGGATCGTCGTCCGGCTGAAGCTTGTGCACGCGCTGGGAGGGCCACACGCCCTCCCTTTTCGCCTGCGACTTGAGCGTCTTGACGTTGCCGATGCGCAAGCCCGAGCGACCGGCGCGAAGCAGCTGGGACACTTTGGACTGGGTGTATCCTGCAGTGCCTGCGCCGCTGGCGATCCAGCTGTCCGCCTCGGGCTGTGAGACGATGCCCCAGGCGTCGGAGAGATCCACGTCGGAACACTCCCACGCTTGATTCGCAGAGTATGTGCCCCAGCTGTCGAGTATGAGCTTGAGTGTGGCCTTGCCTTGCGATGTGAAGGGGTCGTACGTGCAGTCTGTCTTTTGGATCACAGCGCATATGTTGGCAGGGATCTGGCACTTGAAAGACGATGGTTGTTGCGAGGTTACCTTTGGCCACCCGCACATGCACGACGTTGGTATGCTGCCGATCGGAAAGGCGCCGTAACCAAGCATGGCAATGGATTCTGTGCGATTCGTTGCGCTAGGGAGGTAGGACAGGATGGCTTGCTCCAACCCAGCGTCGTTGTAGTAGGGCATGGTTGTGCCACTGGGCTTGTGGTTTGTAGATGTATAGTCCTTGGCACACACAAGCGACTGGCTGGGCACGTGGCGCATGGCGTAGTGCCAGAAGAGCGACGAGTCGTCGAAGCTGGCGTCTAGGAGCCTTGACACGTATCGCTCCAGCATGCTCAGGCCGCTGTTCTTGACGTCGTCGCTGCCGCCAGAGATGTCAAAGTCTTTGGGCAGCGAGGGATCGAAAGCAAGCTTGGGCGAACGCAGTGAGAGAACTGAGGCTGCCGTCCACATCCAGTCGCCTGACGTCTCGTTGAGGGTGAGCGGCGCCAAAGGCATGGTGAACATTACCTGGGTAGGTAAAAAAAGAATTTGAATGTGTTTAGTACAGTGATGGGTGTCAGTTGATGTCTTGTTAGAGCATGAACACGTTTGCCATTGTCTCAAACACCAAGAAGAGGATACACGCAGATGAGTGCGATAGCAAAAGAGAGTCCAAGTTTGCCAAAGGGCACTTCCGTTGCATCGACTGTGGGAATGATGTCTTTGTCCGACGAGGGCAGAAGCGCGTGTGGCACTTTGCACACTTTCAAGAGGACGATGCGCGCAAGTGCCCTCACGCAAACGGCGGCGAGACACTGGAACATTATCAGGCAAAGCATTTCATAGCCAACAACATAAACAAGTGTGCATTTGCAATTGAGAGATGCAGTTCGTGCAAAAGGTTTAGGTACTTTGTTTCAAGGGCAGATGGACGTGCTTTGTTTGTGCATCAATGCAATGCAGAGGTTGAGAAGATGGTACCAGGCACCAAGAGAGTTGCTGATGTTGCTATCATGCATCCAAATACTGGAAAGGTAATGGCAGCTATAGAGGTCTTGCATACTCATGAGGTGGATGCAAACAAGTGGAAGGAGTGTGCTAGCGTAGGGGTTCCTATTCTAGAGGTTACCACAGACGAGTTTCAGAGAGTTCGGGGGGCTTGGGATGAGAGTAGCCTCTTGCAGATGGTGACAACGCACATGAAATTCACAGGCTGTGATGAATGTGTTTTGGAACTTGCATGGAGGCAAGAGTTGGGAGCTAGTGTTGCGTTTGAAATGTGGTATAAGCAGATTTGGGAAAGATATGACCCCCAAAAGGCTGCACCCATTACTCAAGTTGCCAGCAAGGCTCCATATACGCATAAAGACGTTCTAAGTGATATGACAGAGGCGTTCTCGAACGAACAGCGTCAAAGCGAATCCTACGAAAGTTGGTATGAAGCAACCTGGCGCATGCATTGGAGAAAGCTGGATGCCCTCAAAAAATACAACAAGGTTTGGGATGAGAGGAAGAGCTTCATTTCCAAGGGCAAAGAGAAAGCAGAAGCACAAATCCAGAATGCGAATGCTCGCAATAAAGTGTTCCGGGGGAGATCATGTGTCACCAAGTGCAAGGGATGTGCAAAGTGGGTGTTCGATGACAACCCAGATGATGTGGAGGAGGTAGAGTCCAAAACTATGCAAAAAACGCAGTGGCGAAAGCTGTTCCAGGATGACCCTGCTAGGTTCAGAAAGAAGTATATGCGGTCTGATGGTGAATTCAACTTCATCTACGTGCACAGCCAATGTGCCATGGAATGTCCTAGCTGTCAGGACGTGTGCCTTGTCCAACATTTGGCCAAGTTTGGCATATGTGTGGAGTGTTCAATGTACTATAAGGATAAGTTGAACAAATTGGAAGGACTGTTGTAAAAAAGGTTTGATGTTTGTTATCAGTGTGTAAACCATAGCGTGAGATATCTAGCGTACCAACCATGTCAGTCTTCATCCCACCCAACCTGCAACCAACCAGCGAGGTGCAATACATCACGCGAAGTGTGTTCGACAGGGCTACAGGGACGTGGTCATCTGTAACCTCAAGAATAAATGGCCTTTAATTAACAAACTTACCTGGCTCACGAGCCCCGTGCACATCTCCCACAGCGTCGTGTCCTTCCGAAACGGGTACCCAGCCTCTGTAGCGTTGTAGAACATGATCGGGTCTTGCGTAGAATAAAGCCCCGAAGCCTTGGTGGCACTCTCGCCCATGCCATTCGACACCCAGTCCCACTGGGCCACCTTGTCTGCGCTGTTGTACTTTTTGAAGGCCTTGTGCTTGTCGGCGTCCGACATGATGGACGCGATGAAGGGCTCGATCTTGCTGATGATGGCGGAAACAACATCGTCCGAAGGCACCTCGTCGAACAGGACGCCGCCGATCGTGTCGGGCATGAAGTTGTTTCCATTGGCGCAGCACGCCGTGCTGATCGACTCGCCGTCCAGGCACGTGCACGGCTCGGAGCCGGCATAGTCGGACGGGTAGACCTTGCAGCACGTGAGGTTGTATGCGCCGTACAATCGGATTTCTGTTGAAGTTGAGCACTTGCAGGGGAAGTTTTTGGCGCTGTTCCAAACCTCCTTGAGCAGAGCGATGCGCTTGCGGACCAGGGACTCTGCCAGCGAGTTGCCGGCGCTGCTTGCAAAGCATGAGTTAGCAAAGTGTTGTTGTATATGTAAAGTTGCAAGGGGTAATACCTGTCCTTGTTGATCTCGTCGCGCACAAAGTACTTGATGATGGACCGCCTGGTATCTGATCCGCACGTGAACGGCGGGTTGTAGTCGCCCTTGAGCTTGGCGCCGTAGCACGGCAGGTCCATGCTCCTGTCGACGCCTACCTCTGAGGCATCTCTGGCCCAGTATGGGACCTCCAGGTCTTTTGCCACGCCCCTGAACGAATAAAAAAAGCCTGTGTCAAAGTGTCTTATGGGATATACACACAATCTTGCCTCACGAAACAACAAACACAATCCAATCCAGCCATGGAGAGCGTGCACAAGCTCCCGTCCAAAGAGATCATACGCAACGTGCACGTCCTGATGGAGCTGCACAGCATATTCTCCACGCTGGAAGACTTTTATGGCAAGTGGTTCACTGAGGACGACGTCAAGAGCACGTTTCACAAAAAGAGCCCCGCCTTCCAGCTGTGCAAATACGTGGACAAGATACAGGAGGAGCACATCTTTCCCTGGGTGTTTGGTCTGAGCAGAGACCAGGTGAAGCTCAAGATCAGCACGCTCATGTCTGATCTGGCGCCAGAGGTGGAGGAGCATGTGCACGCGTCAACAACGAAAAGCATCAGCTTCAAGGTGGTGGCTACGGATCTTCAGGACATCCTGTGGATGCGCAACACGCGGCAGGTGGACGGAGGCGAGGTTCTCAAGCATACATGACTCAACATACCTGTCCCCAAAGTCTACATGGAAAACAAGGCATGAAATGTGCACAGCAGCGAGGTTCTCAAACATATTTCGTGGAACTGACCTGTCCCAAAAGTCTACCCTCGCATACGGCCCCATGATGATACAGTCAAAGATCTGGTGCAGGGCGTCGCCCTCGCCTGAGAATAGCACAACCTCCAAGTTTGCATCCGTAAAGTTTTCCAGCTTCGTGAGCGCGTCCATGGCCATCTTCCTGGCCTCGGCAAACTTCTGGTTGGCAGTCTGCTCGCGATCGATTGGGCTCGACTCGTCGATTGAGTGAAGCGTCGCCACCGGCACCTTGTTCTTGGAGCTGCTCGACCACACCATGTGCGGTATGATGCACCCCGTGTCCTCGTAGTCGTGCGAGCAGCGTCGAAACTCAGTAGTCGTCAGAGAGCTGTCGTTCTTCTTGGCCGGCCCGGAGAAGACGATGCACGCATCCGTTTCGTCCGAGCTGTACGTGACGAGCTTGGTGGACACAGCTGGCGTGACCTTTTCGTAGCGCCAGAAGGATGTCGACGTGCTCTCCTTAAAGTATGTAGCAGATAGGTACTCGTTCATGCAGTATAGGTTGGACTCGCGATTCTTCTCGGCGCGGAGCAGGCATTGCCCCACCGGGTCTGTCGCAGGCATGGCAGGGGGCGTGTTGGTGGTTCCGGAGATGAGCTTGTATGCCAGCTCCGTGTCGTACAGCAGAAACGCGCCCACGTCCCACTGCTTCTGTTGGTAGTTGGACTTGCAGCGCTCCAGCACCGCGATTGAACTGACCTGCTGCTCTTCAAGCTCAGGCACGCTCGGGCGAATCTTGTTGCAATTCTCGTCATCAAGTAAATCTTTGATGTTGGTCTTGTTGTCTACGGCAGAGTTTACGTTTCCGCGCTCGCTGATGCACTCGAGGTAGGGGTCCACCTTGCCCTTGAGCATGGCCCGGAGCTCGCGGAACGTGTACGGGTTGTATATGTACCTGGGTTTTGCAGGTTTGCTTGTGAGTATTGAAGAATTATATAAACTCTTGTGTGTTCTAGACCATGTAAAGCTGAAATGTCAGTGGTTAAATGGAATACCAACATTCGCTCTGATTCCATACCTGATAACGCGGATGGGCACCCACCTACACACCAAGAAAATATTGCATTTGCTGGTTTGAAAGATGACGACAAAAAGATGTATCTGGAGGCTAGGACCCAATACTATACTGCAAGAGACAATCAAGAAAATCCAGCCAAGCGCAAATTTGGAGACAGGGATTACTGGTTGGAAATGCATGATGCTCGTTCAAAGGCTAGTGGACTGATTTCACATCCTGTCAATGAAAGAAACTCCTATAAAATGGCTGACTTCTTCAAATGGGACAAGAATGATCAAAGCAGATATGATTTCGCTGTGTTTGAACAAGCTACACGCAAATACCAGGCAAATAATGCTTTGAAAATTCCATTGAATCCGTTAAGAGGACACAAAAGGAACATTGGATAGTATAGAATCTCACTTTGGGTTCCCAAAGCCGTCCGTCATGCGCAGCGTGCCAGTGCACCAGTGCGCCTTCTCGTTGATGCCCTCCTTGGCCCGAGCGTCGGCGATGCGCACAGGGTCATCTGCGCACGCGCACGTAGGGGCCTTGTAGATGTAGTAGTCCGGCATCTTGCAGTGCGCCGAGTCGACGACCTGTGAACAATAAAAAAAGTGTTTTGATCGTTAGAAGGCATGAGCTGAGAAGAGGCTGTTAAGTACACATCACAGCAATCGTTGAAATGATACAGGTGCACAACCACTTTTGGGTACCGCTCGACATCAGCATCAGCAGCCTGGAGTGCATCCACATCAGCGGGGTCCATTCGCAGCCAAACAAAGCCCCGGAGGGTTGCAGCGAGGATGGCTGATGTGTGTTTCTTTGTTAATAAACTTTTCCTGAAACTCACCTGTGCCATGTCCTGCATGCCTGAGATGACGCCAATCGCATACGTGATCATGCTGTCAATCAGGTGAATCGGAGCCTTGAGCTGAAGCTTTCCCATGACGCTGTCCAGCTTGCCGAGAAGCTTGGAATCCTTGAACTTCTCAAACAGCGTCTTGAACTTGCCACCCCTTGCCTTTGGTGCATCCTCCACTGCTGCAGACAAGCCTTTTGTCGCTGAAGACGACTGGGCCATCTTCGACCCGGATAGCAGCGTGAGAATTCGGCTGCTCTTCCCACCCGCGTCCTGCCCAGTCGCACCTGCCACGGCAATGGACGAAGCTGCTTCACCCATGTTGCGCATCCAGTCGCTGGCGCTCGATGCAATCGTGTCTGCTGTCCCCGTCTCTGCAATCTCATTCAACCCCTTTTCAAAGAACGCCGTCAGGCACACCCCCGACGATACATCCGAAGCAGCCTGCAGATCGGGCCTGCCCACGCGAACTGTGAACCCCGAGGCATCAAAGATCCCGAAAACGTCGTTGGCCGTGCACACGATCGTCTTCTGCAGTGCGATGAGCGTGTACAGAGGGAAGAGCACGATCTGGTACATGAACGAGTTGACACCGTTCAGAATCATGACGACGCTTGCGGTAAAGGCGTCGTCGCTGATCTCGCTCAGCCCCGCAGCGCCAAGCCCCTGGCTGTCCCGCTCGTTTCGCATGATCCGCTTGTGGGATTCAACAATGCCCGCGCCAATTGTGGATGTCAGGATCGACGTGCCCTGCCCAAGCATGTCTTTGGCAGTGCAGATGTAGCCAAAGAAGGCGTCATCCACCCACTCAATGTTGACACTATTCGACGGCCCCAGCAGCGCCGCGTCCAGTATGCCCGAGTACGACTCGGTAAACACGAGCCACGCGCCGAGCGTCATCGACAGCATGCCCTCCATGTACGACTTCATCACCAGCCCCACGTTGCACAGCGGCCTGTTCTGGTTTACCACCGTACCCACACAGTTCACCACCGAGCACTGCTGCGCCGCGTAGCACAGCGCCTGCAGCCGCAACGTGCCGCACCCAAGGCACGACTTGCGGTCGCACGAATGATATGTAAACACAGTCGTCACCGTCTCGAGGGTGTGCGTGCTCTGCGCCGACACGCTGCGCTTGGCCGACCCGTCTGCGCTCTCCTCGTGCACGGCGATGCGTATCTGCTTGAGCCAGTGCGTGCTGGCTGCCGGGTCGCCCGTAGCAAACAGCTGCATGCGCAGATTTCCCCCCGAGGCAGACGAGTTCACGCCCATGTCCATGAACGACAGACTGTTTTGTGCGGTGATCTTGGCCGCGGGGACGATGGTGCCCTCCTGGGTCATGGCATTCTTGCGCTGCTCCTCGCTGCCGCCCGCGTAGCCCAGAAACATCTCGCGCTGAAAGTCGGACCAGCCGTTGCGCAGAGGGAATTTGGCACCGGTCGCAAACGAGTCGGGCGTGGCGAAGCAGTACTTGCTCTGCGTATCCGACAAGCGGCTCAGCGTGGCAAACTGCAGCTTGAGGATGCACATGTCGACGCCGCGCCGGCTCGGCAGCAGGGCCACGTCGGCGCGCAGCATCGAGTCGGGTCTGTACAGGACGACCGGGTTGTACCCGGAGCCCCGGACGATTTCGAAAAACGAGTTGAGGTTGCACACGTACGGCCTCTCGTCCATGCTACCCAGTAAGGTAACAAAGATGTCCAGGTTCAGGTTGATGCAGATGTCTCGGCGGTACGAGTCGGTGAACGAACCGGTTACGGAAGCAGGCGCGTCGCCGTCCTCGTTGTTGTTGACATTGCTCTGATCGAGGTTGTCTGCAGGCGCCACCACCACGCTCAGCATGACCCACGGCTGGCGCCCGTCGCCCTTGCCGGTGGGCAGCACAAACATGTCGGTGATGCCCAGGATTTGTTCTATCGCAGGGTCTATGCCGGGGATGTCGGCGGTAGTCATCTTGAAGAGCGTCAGGCGGTCGTTTCGGTCCTGAGCCGTGCCATAGAAGAGGTCAAAGATCATGGCACCGTCGACCTTGCGCTGCTGGATCGCGCGCGGATGCACAGAGACAAAGTGCTCAGGAGGGCCGTTGGATGATGGCCCTCCCTTGTTGTTGCGCAGAGCGACGACTGCGTTGCCAGAGACCGTGTCGAGGAACTTGAGGTCTACGAGCGTGTGCGACCACTCTTCGCTGCGATCAACAAGGGATAGTTAGTAGCTGATATGTTTTGTTGTTAGCAATAGACATAGCACTCACCTGAACCACACAAACCACGTCTCTGTAGGCGCGCTCCGAACCCCTTTTCCCTGCGCCTTGGGTACGCAGTACTTGCGAATGGCAATGGTGTTGTTGGAGGGTAGACCGGCGATGGCGATGCAGGTGTCGAGGTTCTTGGGGTTCTTTTTCGTAGAAGTGCCTGTGTTGGCTGTGGCGGCCTGGAGGTCGCTCTCGCCGCCGCAGATGGGCCTGTGGATTCATGTGTGTGAGTATACAACACATGTAACAAACAAACAACAACATACACAACACACACCTGCACTCGGAGAGCTCAACCATGGCCATGATGTTCATCGGGGTGTACGCGTCCTCGTCCAGGTCCGTGAAGATCATGCTCTCTGTGGTTTTCTCGATCGTCTTGCTCACCGGGCTCAGCGAGTGCATCGCCGCCTCGAGCGCGAGCTGCTGGTCGAAGGCCTCGTACTCGGCGCGGCACTTGGCCTCGCACATGGACGTGGCGCTGCACGCAGCAAAGTAGTCCATGGGCTCGGGGACCAGCACGGTCGCGTAGGGGTTGGTGGCGAAGTCGAGGCACCTGGGTTTTGGTTTTTCCATGAATAGTGTAAGAGACAAGTGTCAAATTCACAACACAGCAAAACAAGGCACTCACCTCCCAGCGTCGCTCGACACGAAAGACAGCAGATAGTCCAAGCTCGAAGCCAGTGCCTGCGAGCTCTTAAACTGCGCGTCGAACCAGGGCTGCATCGAGTTCGTCATGCCGTCCTTGGCAAACTGCGCCATCGCAATGCACGACTCGCGGACGGACGCCGCCGACCCCGTGGCTGCGTTCTCGATGAGCCCCAAGATTGTGGGCTTCAGGTGCGTGGGGGCAAAGTAGTAGCAGTTGTCCATGGCGTAGCGCTCAAAGTTGGAACCCTTGGCGGCAGCGTCTACGCACATGCACTTGGCGAACGGGACATCGACCAGCAGGGACATGGCGAGGTCGTACACGCCCTGGACGGCGATGGGCGTGGCCTCGCACTGCTTGCGAAGGAGTATGGCCCAGGGATTGGTGTAGCCAAGCATGAGTGCGAGCCCGTTGCAGCCTTGAACCATTCCTAGCGTGATCGAGGCGTAGTAGGCGTCGCGGGCCTGGTAGATCTTGTTGTTGAGCATGGCCAGCATCTGGCGGGCGGCGTCCGTGTCCTGCGGGTTCTTGCCGAGCCGGATCGACAGCGGGATGATGCCCGATATCATGGACGCCAAAAGGTTGTACGAGAACTGGGCCATGCGCATGGGGTTCGCCGAGATGGCGAGCTCGTTGGCCATGGCGCTGTGTCCATAGTAAACATGATAAGCAAAGTGTTCCACCCGTGTCCACACGGCAGTGTGTCGTGATTACACATCATGAAAACAGTTATGCACAGTCATCATTCGCAGCTTTCGTGATTTTTTATGACTACACATCATTTTTTGCACCATCAGATGGAGTGTGGATCCTTGATGACACACTTATGATTACACATCATCATTAAGAATGTCAATTGCATGAGCGACAGTAGTCTGTGTGTGTTATGATTACACATCAATGCAAATCAACACCATGAGCCTGTCGAGCACCTTTGCACGGCATTATGATTACACATCAATGCAAATCAACACCATGAGCCTGTCGAGCACCTTTGCACGGCATTATGATTACACATCAATGCAAATCAACCCATGAGTCTGTCGAGCACCTTTGCACGGCATTATGATTACACATCAATGTACATAAAAACCATGGGACTGCCTGGCACCTTTGCATGCCTTATGATTACACATCAATACACAAGTCACTCACCCCGTAGCCATGGGCATGACGCCCTGCATCATCTGTGATCCGAGCTCCTTGGTGGGTATGCGCACCGTTCGAACAAAGCTCGTGCCTGCAGCTGCTGGGGATATGGACGATTCCCCATAGTATGCCACCCCGTCGATGATGTTGGCCACAAAGTCAGCGCGCAGCCCTCTTGTGCGCTCGGCGATAATCGAAAAGCTCCGCCAAAAGTGTGCGTTGGCCCTGTTTATCGCGTCGAAGAAGTTGTCGAGCGACAGCAAGTCAGCGCCGCACCTTTGCATGAGCGAATGCCCGTGCGTGACCAGCGGGCACGACTCCTGCCTGTCCCACATCTGTATGATCGCCGGCAAGAGGATGATGATGTCCAGCACCTTGCGCAAGGCCTCCACGCCAGCCACTGTCACCTCAGCAGCCAAACTCCCAACGTTGGGCAGCCTGCGCATGGCAGGGCACAGCTTGCCCTCTGCGGCCGACGCGGCAGCGACCATGACGTCGCGCTCGTGCGGCACGTCGCCGAGCTCCATGGTGACTGTGCTCAGAAAGTACACTTGATAGCTAGCAGTCTTTGCATCCGGCTTGAGCAGACCCGTGTCTGGACTATAGTCTGCAAACGAGGCCTTGAGCACGGTGACTGCAATGTTCTCCTCATTCACATACTCTAGCCCTACGACTGCCACCGAAAACGGCACCTCGCACTTGCGCACGTCGAATACATTGTACGCGTCCACGTTGCCCTTCTCGCCCGCAGGAACAATCTTGGTGAAGGCGTCTGGGATTTCCGCGTGGTGCACGCGCCCTATGCCGCACCGCTCGCTTGTGCCCGACGAACCAGGCGGGCAGTAGCCAAAAGGGTCGATGCGCCACACCTTGATGGGCGCGTACGAGCTCAGGGCGCTCAACTGCAGAGCCCAGTCGTACCCCTGCGAGGCACAGCCTCTGGCAAAGCCCTTGAACATGGCGAGCGACGGATTCACCGCAAAGAACACGCTGCTTGCAGTCGAAACTGCCGGGTGCTGCACGCCACCCATGTCGGAGAACGAGTACGGTATGGGCAACTTGTCGACGATTTCCACGAGCTCGCCGCCAATCTTGATGGTATCCGCCGGCGGGTTGGCAGGAAAGTTGGTGCGCACGCTCACCATCGTGTACTCGTTGATTTCGTTGCCGTAGAGCCTGTCGACGCGCACATAGTACTCGCCCGTGCCGGATTGCATGGCCGTGAGCGTGACGTCGCCCGCGTACGCAAAGGGCTGCCCCTGGAGCAGTATGGATCGAAACGTGCGCTGCTGCTGCGTAGTGGAGGCATCGCTATACGTCGGGTGTATGTCGGTTCGAACAATGGTCTTGGCACTCGACGACTGGATGCAGCCGTTTTCGTCGGGCTTCCAGGTCCAAGACACAACGGAGGAGCCCTGTCACAGTCATGGAAACTTGGTTTAGACGAGCATTGAGAGATAACAGAGAGACGAAAACAGAAAAACGCAGTACCTGGATGATGTCTTTGCTCCCCAGCGACGCCTCCGCGTTGGGTCTGTCGTCGGTGGACGCATAGGTGCCGTTGACCTGCAGCGTGGCGGCCTGCGACTGGACTGCCTGCAAAGGATTGCTGAGCATGGGCGTGTCCACGACACAATCCCTGCGCATGATGTGCACCCGCTCGTGCCAGTCGGGCGCGTTGTACAGGACGAGCGTGCCGCCAGCGCCTGAGCCCTTCAGTCGAGCAGCCATGCAGTACGGAAAGCACGCTGCGGGCTTGAACAGTGGCGTGCACACTTCGGGAAACTTGCCGGCTCGGCTCGTGCACAGGGGTGACACCCACACGGTTGCGTCGACGACGCCTCTCTCAAAGGCAGCTGTCACGAAGCGCTGGCTCGCGTAGCTGCCAACAGTGTACGTGTATGTGTCAGTGTGTATGTGTTATATGCAATTTCCATGTGGGATATATCATCGGGTTTTTGATCAATTACCTGCCGCTGAAGCGCGTCGCGGGCCACCGCACGCTCTGCACGCTGATCTGCGTCATGGCGCACGTCATGTAGTTGGCTGTAGACCGCTGCTGGAATACAACGTCAAACGTCGTGTCCGGGGCGCTCAGGAAAAACGTAGAAGCGTTGTTGTCGCTCGACGTTGAAGATGACTTGGAAGCCATGTTGAATGCCGCTGCCGACATGGCTGCCGCACTCTTGAGTGCCAGCGCACACTGTATCCGTATGGGTGGCAGGCCGTTGTTGTCTGTACACTTGCAGCCCATCATGGTGGTGGTGTCCTGTCCCACGCCGTCTCTATCCTCAGCGCCTGAGCCCGCGCCGTACGTGACGGCAGCCACGCCGAAGCGCGTGTCGATCTCAATCGGCCACACGTTGGGGCTTGCCATCGTTTCGACGCTGTCGTAGTGATTAAAGTACTGCGCGTGCTTGCCGTCTGTGACAGCGTAGAGCCCCTCCGTGAGCCCCACGACGATCTTGTGCCGATTGGCTGCCCCTGAGCCGCCGTCGAACAAGGCCTTGGAGTAAAACGCAGGCGTGAGCGACTTGGCGGTCGCCACGCAGTCCAGCTCGATCGCCTGCTCGGGAGACAGCAGACCAAGCGCGCGCTGCACGATGATGCTGCTCACGTCGAGCCAGTTGTCCACCATGATTCCGAGGCTCCTTATGCCCTGGACGAGCATGTTGATGGGCTGGTTGAAGTCTGGCAGGCACATGAGGATGCTTGTGCCGTGCGCGTTGTTGTTGGTTTGCGGGCCGTGGTTGATGCAGCGCTGCGCGGTCACGGACGGGGTCTGAAACACCATGTAGAGCGCAGAATTTGCCACATTGTGCAGCCCCTTGGCGAAGTTGATGTCCATAAACGGAAAGAGCAGGATGTTGATGGGAGCAGCGCCCCTGGCACACATGCCGAGCGCCACGCGCGACAGCGCGGCAGCGATCGTGCGAACGTCGGCCATCATGGTGATGAAATCAATCACGCGCCCGTTTGCGCCAGGCTCGTAGCACAGGTCGCCCTGCTTGCCGTAGTCGCACGTCTTGACGACGCTCGTCACAAACGGCACGATCTCGAGTGCTGCGTGCTTGCAGAGACCGGCCACACCAACCCCAACCTGCTTGAGGCTATCGACGTTGGCGATGAGCGAGTCGAGGAACACGTTGTTGAAGAGCTGCTTGAGCAGCCAGAGGACGGCATTGTACAGCGGCACGAGGCTCGAGAACACCACGTCGACAAACTGCAGCGGTATGAACAGCATCTTGTACACGAGCGGGCCGTACCCCTGGTTCCACTGATCCACCATCTCAAGCAGGGCCTCCGAGTAGTTCTCTTGCACGAGGAAGAGCAGTGAGAATACGAGCGTGGTCAGCAGCACCCACACTGCGTAGGGCGACAGCGCTGTGATGCCGTCTACGATGGACTGCGTGATCGAGGAGGCGATGGCGGTCGCAAAGCTTGCGCCTGCGCCTACGAGCTGGACGCTCGCGTAACCCTCAAGTGCGCTTCCGTCTTGGGATGTGGGCAGCGGCGAGACGCTGTCGAGCATGTCGAGGTATTCATTCCCCTCTATGCCAAATTTGGCTTTGAGCTCGGATGCAAGGGTGCCCATGGGCTCGTCGACGCATCCGGATGTTGAGAGCGCATCTGCTCCCCATACAAGCCTTGCAATCAAGAGTGCGATGGCGCTTAGCAGCCTCTCGATGACGATTATGAGCACAAGTGAGAGTGAGAATGCAATGTACGTGTACGCTACGCGCGACTGCGAGGCGTAGTCTTCGTAGTAGTAGTAGTATGGCATCTGGTTCGATGACGATGGGTAGTAGTTGTACGTATTATACACTCATCCGTGTCATGTTGATGCTGGCGTGAACCGAAACAGGCCTTTTATAGTGTTGTTTGCAACTATGCAAGGATTCGTTGTGCGTGTGCGTGTGTGTGTTTTTAATAGGTACAAACGGTTTTTGCAAGTTGCATATGCGTATGTGTGTTTTTAATACGTACAAACGGTTTTGCAAGTTGCATATGCGTATGTGTGTTTTTAATACGTACGAACAGGTATGCAAGTTGCGTGTGTGCATGTATATCTGCACAGAGCGTGTTGTGTTTTGTAAAACAATACACACATCAACATGTCCATGCGCAGCAACATGGGACTGTTTCATAACATCAATAACAGAAACGACAGCGGCTTTGGATGGGCTGGGCTCACCCTTGACATAAGCACCATCAACCGAGAGCAGCTCAAGGGTGGCATAGAGCAACATCCGCGCGCGTTCATCGTCAGGGGCAGTGAGGGTCAGTTTCTCATGCGGAAACGGCAGCTCGGTGTGGGGGACTGCCGCGGAATATGGCACAACATGCAGGAGCTGCAAATGGGTGGCACTGGGTGGTACTTTGTGTGCAAGGGCTTCGACGTGGGCACGATGAGATACGTTGCGTTCACAGTACCAGATCGAAGTGAAAACGAGCCAAGCATCAGTGAGCTGAGCACGTTTGTAATCACACGGATGTACAACCGAGTAGTTGCTCTCAAGCAGAAGAAACACGATATCAAGGAGCAGCTTCGCAAGTGCAAGATGGCCTCCAGGGGGGGAGACAGGGGTGGTGGGCACTGCTGCTGCCGCCATTGCTGTGGATGCTGCTGCAACGATTGTGATGATGATGATGATGACTGTGGTGATTGTGCTCAACCCAAGGATGGTTGTAGCAGTAGAGGTAGTAGGTCACGCCAGGTTAAGTCAAAGCAAGAGAGCAAGTGTTTGAACCCCACTCCGTCTCAGAAGCCACCAGGCAAGATGCGAGTGTACGTTCTGCACTGTGGTTCACTGTTTTCAGATGCGTTCTCGGACCTAACTCTGGCAACGTAGGCTTCTATTGAAAAACATCATTTATTCGAATAAAACAAGCACCATACACAACAGCGCCATTTGGATGCTGAAAGGAGCATCAATTCTTGCGTGCATTCAAGACACGCATTTCTTTACGAAAGCTCTTCAACTACTAAGCATTTCTTTACGAAAGCTCTTCTACTACTAAGCATTTCTTTACGAAAGCTCTTCTACAGCTTCGTTGTCGTCCGCCTCTACTAGCACACGCCTGCGCTTCTCGGCATTTTGCACGATCTCGTCTACGAGCTTCTGCGCCATCTCCTGGTCTAGGTTGAACGGATGCTGCGACGCGCTGTTGACGCTTCTGCTGCTGCTTCCGGGCTCCTCTTCGTCGCTCTCAGTGTCGTTTGCATTAGCAGTAGAAACAGGGCTGACACACACGTTGACAGCTGCAGCACCAGCAGCAGACATTGTGCAGTACGGCCTGCCCATGTCCCGGAGAGGAGCCATGATGCTGCACTTGGGGTAGGTCTTGTTGACTTCTTCAGGCGTCGTGTCGTACTTTTTGACGAGACCCGAGAGAAGGTATCCGTACCCAGGATTCTCGTTTTCGAGGCGAGGATCAGTGGCCTGGAAGGTCCCATGAGGAGCTTCCCAGCGCGCCGGGCTGAGACTTGAGCGTTCGTCGCATGCTGCAAAGTAAAAAAGACAGGAGTGTGTCAGATGCATATTCTGAAACAGTAGAATGATGCAAAACGATTGAAATGTGTATACGCAATGCATGAATGTCATGGGCATACAAGATTGTGGGTAGAGAATGGATCCAATCACATGAATGTGTCAAAGTGTAAAAGTGATGAATAATCCTGTAAAGTCAATCAAGAACCCATCGTTTGATGATTCTGACGATACAGTCGAATCAAGCACGACAGAATTATGTTCATAGCATGCAGGAATGGCATGCATGTACGAGTTTGCATGGTGATGTGTGATAAAAACACATGCATGTGTCAAAGTGTCAAAGTGACGAATATTCGCGAAATGGCAACCAAAAAAACATCGTTTGATGATTCCGACGATACCATCGAATCAAGCACGACAAAATTAGGTCCGGGGCATGCAGGAATGGCATGCATGTATGGAATAAAGGCCCAAGAAAAAATAAAACAGTGTTTCATGGTGAGTTGGTGAAAATGATGAGATGTCGGTAAAAAAAAACCAAAACCTCGTTCGATGGACGATCTGACCGCGGAAATCGATCCAGCACGACAACATTAGGTCTAGGGCATGCAAGCACACCTTCATAGAAGCCCCTAAGGGTACAGGAATAAAGGAAATCCATCAACAACCATCCAAAAAGCAAGATGCCAGAATGCAGCAAAAACCAAGCTTTTTCCAATGAATATTCAACACCCATCAGTTCTCACCGAATACCCTGCCCTTGGACTGCACAGGAGAGCTGGGAGGTCCAGTTTTCATGGAGATATTCATTGGAAGCAATGCTGGTGGTGAAATTATCCAAGGGTCAAGATTCGTGGCAGAGAGGAGTGAAAAGCCAACTTCGGAGGCTCCTGGGCCTTTATGGCCTGCTGGGGAGTTGTTTTTTTGCTCAATAATGATCAAGGTCAATCACTACTGTCCAGGAGGGTCCGTGGATGCCCTGGCAACCCACCCATGGAGCCATTTACAACTGGGTCAACAATGGGCACAAGCTGTGAACCATTTTTAAAATGTATGCTCCTGGAGGCCTTAAAGTGAGAGATCACATGGGCTGGGGACTGGTAATGTGTTGCCCTCTATAAGATAAGACCTGTGGGGGTCAGATCTGCTGCATACAATGATTTTTATGCATGATCTGTGACTTGCAGGGGCATTGATGACTTGATTTTTTGATAGAGACATGGCTCCAGATGATCATGGTTATTAAGTGTTTGGGCGGTGCAGTGGGCTCAAAATGTCCTGATTTTTTGCTGTGATGTGCATAAAAGTGAATAAAAGTGCATGGCATAGCTGGGGAATGTACTTGGGCGTGTTTAGGAGTGTTTAGCATATGAAAAGGCCAATAAATGAAGCTGGAAATACATGATTTTGAGCTATTTTCGGCGTTTCCAAGGGCTGTTTGAAGTGTGAATCGTACACACGAGACGCTGAAATGTCAAGCAAACAAAGGCTTCATTCAACAAAAGCCAAAAAACAAACTGAGGTAGCTAACAGGCCCAACGTGTGGGTGAATTACAAGCACTAATGCTCATAAATCCTGGTGACTTGCTACACTGAAACACAACTTAAAAACTGTCATATTGACCAAAGTACACATGTATACAAGCATCAGGACAAGAAGCATGATGACATTAACACGTGATGAAAACAGCTGAAACAAAGCTGCAAAATGAAAGCAATTATGCATGAACATTGCAAAGCAAGATGACATGCTACACAAAGAGCATACTTTAAAAGAGCCACGACGGCAAGAGAATGTATTTGTACGTGACAGAATATCACAGCACGTCATGGTTCACACTGTGTATCAATGTTGCAAATACAAAGCATCGAACAATGAAAACGTGAAATAGATGTCCAAACTACCATCTACCGCTATCAGACTTGGGACCAACAAGGTATTTGAAGGGGCGGTCTTCGGTCATAGCCTTCTTGTACTCAGCGGGGAAAGCCAACTTGAAGGAGCGATACTTGTCGTGCTCGCCCTTGTCCTTCCTCTTGAATTTGGATTTCTCGGCGCCAATGTCCATGAAATACTTGTGGCGTGCTAGCCAAGTTTCTACGACATCATTGTTCCACTCTGGGTCGTCAACATACATGGCAAAACCCTGAGCTACAAGAGTCTGAGTTGGCAGCAGCTCTAAAGCCCGCTGTTTCTTGAGTGAGCTCACATTGCTACTGTACAGCATGGATAGTGCCAGGTCACGTACATTACGCGTAGTCGTCTTGTCGTCAGCCTTTGTTTCATAAATCTGACCTCCGTTGATTTGATGTTCAAGGTTATGGGGGTTGCATACCACACCTTTTTGGTAAAAATCCTTGTTGATGCATCCAGCGCACTTGTTGGGAAACTCGAGAGAGAAACCAGTTTGGAAAAACACATAGTGATCTGGGTCCGGCAACTTCCCACACTGAGGGCACGCGAGCGAATCGAACATCTGTAGGATTGGATCCGCGAGTTTCTCCAGATCCCTCGACTGTAAATAAGAGTTTCAGGAACGCTTGTAGTGTACAACAACTGCCAACCATGAGTGAATGCTCTAAGCAAAACACGTGACTATATGTAAAAACACATACATACTTCACGCACCAGATGCTTGTTCTTCCTGGAAAGCTCCTCTGCATCCTGCTTCTGCTTCTCAAGCTCAAGCTTGACCTGGATCAATGTCGCTGCATCTTTCCCCCTGTCAGCCCCCTGTGATACACATCATCACCATCCATAACATGACTTTCAACCATTTGCTATTGCATATAACAAACCAATAAACTGATCATGTATTGAAGAACACACATACACACACGAACGTGGATTTATCATCACATTCATGAGCAAATCACCTTGCGAGCGTCTTGAATGGCGCTTGCAACACTCTTTCGCGATTGCGCCACGTAATCACTGCTGCGCTTGCTGCCAAACGGCGCATCCTTCGACGCCTCCCCCTCATATGGGTCGCGTGCAGTTGAAGGGCTCTTGTACATGCCTCCAAAGACATCAGCCTTGCTGGCACCCCCGCCGCCTGCACACACACACACACCATTCATAAGGAAATTGTCAATGCGTAAAAACAAGAATCAATAGCAGTGCCTTGACATCAACACAATTGCAAAAATGCATACATAGACAGATTGCATGCACATCACACCTGGAAGATCGCGGTACACTGAGCTTCGCGCGCCAAAGAGGCCATCGTTGCGAACGGGCATTGCCTTGTTACCGTTGCCATGGGCCTCAAAGCTTAGCACAGTGGCAATCCTGCTGTTGCCACAAACCTCAGGGCTCCCCGGAGAAGTGCAAGGTGCCATAGGAGGCAGAGCCCTTGACTGAGCACCAACTCTGCCACTCGCGGAGGCGTTCCTCCTCTGGCCCAAAGATGACTGACGCTGCAGCTGCTGCCCATCGCGTCGATCAGGGCTTCCCGGGCTGTTGGCAAAGACCAGCGAAGGGACCTTGTTGTTGCTCGTACGCTCAAAGTCCAGGCTCCGCGCAGTATTGTCGAACGTGCGCGCCCTGTCAGGTGCACCAGGCGCAGCTCCAGTCGAAGGTGTGAACTCAGGAGTCTGCATCGGCGGGAGAGATGGTGGCTGGGCGTCATTGTTGTTGTTGTCGCTTGCCTGCTGAGTAGATGCCCTAGGAGAAGACTGGGTGCTGTCCTCGTCTGTGGAATATGATACTTGGTCATTCCAGACGTTTCTATCCTGGTCGTCGCGCTGCCCTGCCCCGGTTGGAGAAGTGGGGTTGTAGCCTCTGGCCTGGCTGAAGCCGTGTGATTTGTTGCCGCTGCTCTGCTTGGGCTTCTTGTTGACACGCTCTCCTTCTTCATCCTCGTTGCCCTGTTAAGAATTGTAGTAGTCCGGGTTGTGCCTTGTCCTCCTCGTCGTGTGTTGTTGTCCTGCAAAAAAAAGGAAAGGTCAGGAACTGCTGGATCAGGAAACAGAAACTATTTCATCGCAAAGGCAGGCAGGAATTATTTCATCGCAAAGGCAGGCAGGAATTATTTCATCGCAAAGGCAGGCAGAAATTATTTCATCGCAAAAGCAAGCAGGAATTATTTCATCGCAAAAGCAAGCAGGAATTATTTCATCGCAAAAGCAAATCACAAAAAGCAAGCAAATCCTCCGAAGCTGCTGGAATCCAGGAAATGCAATGAGCGAATTGCTGCGCAACCCACCTGCTTCGCCGTTGGATTGGCTACAGTCGCCGCTGGTAGCTCTGGATCCCATGATGTCCAGCGAAAACCGAAAAAGCGATGTGCTCCCCAGCGTGTGCGATTCGTGGCAATGGGATTTGGAAGAGTCGCGAAATCCGTCCCTTGGTTAAATAGCGCTTTTTTTTTAAGAGGCTTTTCGCTAAAAGCCACTGGTGTAAAAGGGCAATTCCAATTTTGGGTACCATAGGGCAATTCCAATTTGGGGTACCCTAGGGCAATTCCAATTTTGGGTACCCTAGGGCAATTCCAATTTTGGGTACCCTAGGGCAATTCGGATTCTGAGTCCCAATTGTAAAAAGCGCGGGAAAGAAAAAAAAGGTCAAACGATCTCCGTTAAGATAAAGGGGCAAGCACCCTGGCGTCCTTTTTCATTTCCTGCCACTTGGGCATGCACAGCTGAAAGTGGCTGTTCATTCCAGGGTGTAGCGGGCTGCGCGCAGGTTGGGAAAGTGGTCCACTAGATAATTCAGGCATCCTTGATCTGATCGCGCTGGTTTCCAGATCGATTTCCTGCAGAGAAAAATGGCCAGCCTCAAAAAAAAGAATGCAGGAGAGGGCAACAAAAATCCGCCACTGTCCTCCAAGGAATCCAAGAAGGAAAATGCGGAAAGGAGCAAGCTGACATGCATTTGTGATACTGAAAAATGTGCTAGTCAAGTATGCATGAGAATGGCTGGCAGGATTCTTGCCCAATCATTCCAAATACTGGGCTTGATCTTTGAGCACATTTGTGTTTTGGACGATTATGAACGTTTGAAATGGGTCGTAGAGCAGAAAGATCATGTGGAACTCCGTAAATGGGCTGTTGAAAATGCCAAGAAACGTTGCCAGGAAAAAGAATCTATTTGCAAGGGTTCCTGGAACAAATGCATTGAGCCTCATCAAGACTTTGTTGCCGCTGTGTGCAAGAACCTAGCAAGATCAAGACTTGCAAGACTTGAAGGGTATGAACAAAAGCTACACAACTCAGCTGAGAAAAACAAGGATCTGGAGAAACAATTGAAGGATGCGAACGAGCAGCTCAAGAGCGCGAATTCGGAAGCAGCCGAAAAAATCAAAGGGCTTGAGGGCGAGCT
>VFQS010000678.1_pt1 | contig 35903 bp, 18 predicted proteins | sample 3512361 | NCBI WGS metagenome assembly VFQS01 (sample SAMN10412375, study PRJNA504923) | tailings metagenome | isolation source: Relicate 1 Philex TSF3 active mining | place: Philippines
AAGTTTGCACCACACAATAAAAAAACACGCAATATTTGATATATAAAATTATTTGAAAACAATATGAAAAAAAAAACTTTTCATATTGTTTTCAAATTTCAAATATTAAAAATTAAACAATTTTTACTTTTGCACCAACATCTTCTAATTGTTGTTTTGCAGCTTCAGCTTCCTCTTTTGATACAGATTCTTTTAATGCTTTTGGTAATGTAGCTGTAAATTCTTTAACTTGATTTACTGCTATATTTGCAATATTTCGAACTACTTTATAAACTCCTACTTTTTTATCAGCTGGGATTTCTTCTAAAATAACATCAAATAATGTTTTTTCCTCTTCTTTTGGTGTTGCTTCTGCTGCACCACCAGCTGATGGCATAGCTGCCATCATTACACCACCTCCAACTGGAGCAGAAGCATCTACTCCAAAAGTTTCTTCGATTTGAGAAACTAATTCTGAAGCTTCTAATAAAGTTAATGTTTTTAATTTTTCGATAATTTCAGTAACAGTTGACATATTAAAATATTTTATAAATTTTAAATCCTTTTTTTATTTATTTCTATTTTAAAATATTTTATAAATAAAAAATAAATGAAAGACTTTAGTAATAAATTTTTTACTAAAAAAACAAACTAACTGCATTTAAAAATTTTTTTTACAATAATTCTTTCTAGATTTTTATTATTTTCTTCTTTTTTATATTTATTAACAATCAAAATTTTTTTTTAGAACTCATTTCTTAACTTCTTATTAAAAAATAATTATTGTCTAGGATAAGAAGTTAAAAAATACTTGAATCTATTTTTTAATAAAAGAAATGAATGCTATAACAAAAAACTATATTATTCTTTTCATTTTCTTTAAATATAAACGAATAGTTTTAAAAAATTAGATTTGAATTTTTCTCATTATTTCATGAAAAAATAAGAAATTGAATTATTACTTCATTAATAAAATGAAAAAAATTTATTCAATCATAGCATGGTAAGTTGCAACTGTTGCTGGAGAAGCTCGATTTAAATGACGAAAAATTAAATATTTAAATAATACATCTAATAATACTGGAAGAGTAGCAACTAATAAAAAAATTGTTGTTTGACTTTCTGGTAAACCATAATGATCAAATAAAGTTTGAAAGAACAATTCCCAAATATTAGGAGAATGATATCCTACTAAAAGATCCGTTATAAATAGAATAAACAATGATTTTTTACTATCATCAAGACCAAAAAATACTTCCAATAAAAATGATTTTGTTATATTAATTTGAATTTCTAATCGAACAAGTAAAAAACATAAACTACTAAAACTTAATACATCTGCAAAAAAATTTGTAATTGCTTCTATACTTTCTTCATTATAATGATTTGCTAATTCAAAAATTTTCATTTGTAAACGTTTTTGAATTGACTCTGGAAAAATTATAGATATTTCATTATAAACTACATTTTTTTGTTGATTTATCAAACTAGAAAAATTATTTTGAGATGCAGAACTAATATTATACCCTAAATTATTGAAATTTTTAATTTGTAAGAAACTTTCGATTTGATTTTTATCATTTGCTATTTGTTGAATGGGAACTAAATTTTTTTTATACTTATTTTCTGGCACTTCAAACAAAATTTGATTATTTGAAAAAAGCAAAGATTCAAAATAAATTTTTTCTTCAAAATTTTTTAATTGAGTAAAAGCACGTTTTTGTTGATAAGAATTTAAAAAAATTTCATGATTATGTGTATTCCAATAATATTCAGTAACTGGTCGAATTAAATAATTTTTTGAAAGAAAATTGATTCCTAATGGAACAAAAATTAAAATAAATAAACATTTTACAGTTGTTAAAAAAAGATAACGATAAAATCTATATTCTTGAATTACTAAATTTTCAACATCAAAAAATAATTGTTTAAAAAATCTATCAAAAACTCGATTAAATGATCTTGGAAAAAGACCAATTTCTTCGTATGTAATAGAAACTACTTGTTGTTTTGAAGTTTCTGTTAAAGATGACGTTTTATTGGTCAAAACAGATTTTTTTTTAGAATACAATGAAGAAAATTTTTGAGAAAAATTTGTGTTTTCATATAAATTTTTGAAAGTTTGTATTTTTTTTGTATTTTTTGAAGATAAAATAGATAAATCATTTCTTTTTATAAATTCCGAATGATCATCTGACGATATACTTTTACATATTATGCTTATTTTAATAGATCTTTTAGATAAAGAAAATAAATCAGTTTTTGGAGTTAAAGCATTTACCCTAAAATTTGAATAGAAAGAGTTATTCTTATTTAAACTATTACTATTCTGTATAAAATTAAAATAGATATTTTTAGTTAATTTTTTTTTTTTATTAGAATGGAAAGAAATATTTATAAAAACAAAAATTGTTTAACTAAATATATAAAAATTTTCTTCATGTGTTGTGTATAGAATAAATTGAAAGAAAAATATGTTTTTAGAAACTTTTTTTCACAATTTCTGTAGAATTGTTTTTAATGAAAAAAATTCGTTTGTGAATAATTTTGTATTTTTTTATTAATATTACATTAAAATAAATTTAATGAATATTTATTACAGGAATGAAATCAATTAACTAAAAAAAATTTTTTTTCTTTTAACTTATTCGGAATTTTAGTATATATTTAAGTATTAAAAAAATACAAAAGTCTTCATTTTAAAGAATTTTATTCGTTCTTAATAATAAAAGAATATATTAAAAAAATTACAAAATATAAATAAAAATTTAACTTTTTTATTTTCTTATTAAAAATGAAAAAAAAACAAATTTAAGAAAAATTTATTTAAAATTTGTTAGTCAATTTTTATTTAAAAATAAAATTCTCAAAATATTAAATTATCTGGAAAAATCTTCATTTAAAAATTTCTATATTAATAGATATTATTTTCTTTAAAATTTACCTAATCTAAACTATTGTTGTTTTATTTGAATATACATATATATTCAAATAAAACAATAGAATTTTTTAAAATTAATCTAAATTTCCTTTTCCTGGATTACGAGCAGGGTCATTAGATAAGAAACCAAAAATAAATAAGAAAACAAAGAAAGTTACAACAGTATAAACAAAAATTTTAAGTGTTAACATGTGAGAAAATGAAAATTTAAAAGTTTTCACGATTTATATATACAAAGTTCAAATTATTTTATAGTATATTCTAAAAATTTTTAGAATTCATAAAGAATAAAATTGAAATTCATAGAAAAAAATTTTTTATGAATGTAAAAATTATTCAAATTTTGTAACTAGAACAAAAAAAACAAATATTTTTTTACTGTTCATTGTATATTAATATACAACAAATTTTATGAATTTGTTTTTGTAGCTCCAAATTCAGCTAAGAAATCTGTTATTGCTTTTTTCAATAATGTTTCAGCTTCTGGTGTGAAAGTATTTGTTTTTCGAATAATTTCTCCATATTGTTGTACATTATTTGCTAAATAAGTACGAAGACCAGCTAAAAATGGTCGTACGTCTAAAACTTCTAAAGAATCTAAATAACCATTTGTTCCAGTATAAATACTTGCAACTTGTTCTTCAACAGATAAAGGTGAATTTTGAGGTTGTTTTAAAATTTCTCTTAGTCTTGAACCTCGAGCTAGTTGTTTTTGTGTAGCAGCATCTAAATCTGAAGCAAATTGAGAGAAAGCTTCTAATTCTGCAAATTGAGCTAGTGATAATTTTAATGTACCCGCAACTTGTTTCATTGCTTTAATTTGTGCAGCCGAACCTACTCTTGAAACTGAAATACCAACGTTAATAGCTGGACGAATACCTGCATTAAATAAATCTCCTGATAAGAAGATTTGTCCGTCTGTAATCGAAATAACATTCGTAGGAATATAAGCTGAAACGTCCCCTTCTTGAGTTTCTACGACAGGTAAAGCAGTCATACTTCCTTCACCCAAAGCATCACTTAATTTAGCAGCACGTTCTAAAAGACGTGAATGTAAATAGAAAACGTCTCCTGGATATGCTTCACGCCCTGGTGGACGACGTAATAATAATGACATTTCACGATATGCTTGAGCTTGTTTTGAAAGATCATCATAAATTGTTAATGTAGGTCTTCCTGTATACATAAAATATTCAGCTAAAGTAGCACCTGTATAAGGTGCTAAATATTGTAAAGTTGAAGGTTCATTAGCATTTGCCATTACAATAATACTATAATCTAAAGCTCCACGTTCTTTTAACGTATTTAAAACTTGTGCAACTGATGATGCTTTTTGACCAATAGCAACATAAACACAAATAACACCTTTTCCTTTTTGGTTTAAAATTGTATCAACTGCAATTGCTGTTTTTCCTGTTTGTCTATCACCAATAATTAATTCACGTTGACCACGTCCAATTGGGATCATTGCGTCAACAGAAATTAATCCTGTTTGTAAAGGCTCATAAACTGAACGACGAGAAACAATACCTGGTGCTGGCGATTCAATAGCACGATTTTCTGAAGTTGTAATGGCTCCTTTTCCATCAACTGGACGAGCTAATGCATCAACAACACGCCCTAAATAATTTTCACCTACAGGAATTTCTGCAATTTTACCCGTGCAACGAACGCGACTTCCTTCAGTAATTTTTAAACCATCACCTAATAAAACAGCACCTACGTTATTTGCTTCTAAATTAAGAGCAATTCCTAAAGTTCCATCTTCAAATTCTAAAAGTTCACCTGACATTACTCGATCTAATCCATAAATACGAGCAATACCATCTCCAACTTGGAATACTATTCCAAAATCTACCATTTTTACTTCTGGTGTGTATTCTTCAATCAATTCTTTGATTAAATTACTTAATTCTTCAGGTGTACGCATTGACATAAAAAAAAATTTAGATAAAAAATAAAAAGTATTTATTGAAAATAAATACTTTACAAATTTATTCTGAATATAAAATACTGGTTAATGTTTCAAAAAAAAAACAAATTTTAAAAATCAGAATCTCACAAATTTAAAAACGACATTGAAACAGTTGAGAATTTTTGACTATTTAAAAAATAAAAAAGAATTTCTTTTTTTTTGTATTTTCTTTCTTTTTATTTCATTTCATAAAATGAAATTTTATACAAAAAAAGAAAAATATTTTTTGACTTAAAAAAAACTTAAGGTAATGAAATTAGCGGATAACGCGATTCGAACGCGCGACATTGGACTTGGAAGGACCACGCTCTACCAACTGAGCTATATCCGCATTTTTTATTAAATATAATATATCAAATAATTTTTTTTTTAACAATATTTTTTTATTTTTATTCTTTTTTTATAAAAATTATGAAAATTTAAAAAATAGATAATATCTATTTTATTTTTCACTTGTTTGTAAAAAATATTTTGTATTAGATTTTACAAACAAGTAAAAAGAAAAAAATTCATGAAAAAATGAAAAAAAATTTGTATATTGGATATATCTACCAACTTGCTTTTCGAACACCTGGTAAAAGACCTTCATGAGCCATTTCACGTAAAACATGTCTAGAAAGACCAAAATCTCGAAAATATCCTTTAGGTCTCCCAGTAACTAAACAACGATTATGTAAACGAACGGGTGAACTATTTCTTGGTAATTGCTGAAGTTTTCTATGTAGAGCTAATTTTTCTTTAAATGAAGATGCATTTTGAATTTTTTTTTTTAAATTTGCACGTTTTTTTGCAAATTTCATAACTAAATTTTGACGTTTTAACTCACGTTGAATCATAGCTTTGTTTGCCATAAATAATAATTATTAAATGTTTTTTATTATTCTAAAAAGAACTATTCTATTTCTTTTTTTCTATTATAAATAAACTAATATTTAAAAATATTTATAAAATGAATAAAAATTATGTCAAAAAAATTATTTTTAAATAAAGTTATCTTACCAATATTTATTAAAAAAAGTAAAATAGTAAACACTTGATTTTTTCAAAAATTTCAAATATTTACAACTTATAAACCGTAAGTCTTAACTACATTAAAAAATTTCAATAAAAGTAGAATTTTTCTATATGTTTTTTAAGTTATTTATTAACTAAATGGTAAATTTGCTTTGTTTCTAGATTCTAGTAGCAAAATGAACGAAATGTTCAATAATCTATATTATTTATATAAATAAATTGACATTTGATTTATTTGTTTACTAAAAAAAATTAGCGTCGTTTAGCTTTTTTATCACTTTTTACATGACCTTTAAAAGTTCGAGTTGGAGCAAATTCACCTAATTTATGACCAACCATTTGATCAGTAATAAAAACAGGAATAAATTCTCTTCCATTATACGTTGATATTGTATGTCCAATCATTATTGGTAAAATAGTAGAAGAGCGTGACCAAGTTGGGATTACTTTTTTTTGACCTTGTGCATTAAATTTTTCAATTTTTTTTAATAGATGATCTGCAACAAAAGGACCTTTCTTAATTGAACGTGGCATAGAAAATTTTTGTTTTGAAACTTAGCTTTATGTTTTCTCTAAAAAACTAAAAATTAAAATTTTTCCAAGAAAACTTCACTACAAAAATTTGAGTTTTTTTATTAAAAAAAATCAAAAAATTTTTTTTCTTTTGTAAATTTTTATTCGTTTCTTTGAATGCTTACTTGCATTGATTTTTAATTAGGAAATTTTCTATTCGCTCTCGTGAAAATTGGAATTGTTCTTTTGATTTTATATTAAAAAAAGTCATTTTTTATTTGAAATTCTTTTGAAAACATGTTTTTTTTCTTATTAGAATATAAAAAAAAATTTTTCTATATTATAAAAAAATGACTTGTATAACTTTTTATTTCTTTTATTAAATTTGTTTTCAGATGAAAACTCAAGAACAAATCTTTTTATCATCCAATACTGAATAAAAACAAAAGTTCCAAAAAGTAAAAAATGAGAATCAATTGTTATTTAAAGTAAAAAAAGTTTATGAATTTTAAAGAAAAAATATTTTTTTCTATATATAAAAAAAAAACATGATTATTGAAATGACAATATAAAACTTTTTTATTTTTCAAACAAAATTGTTTCTATTTCATTTAGAATGAAACATCTGCTAACAAAAATACAAAACAAAAAAAATATTTATTCAATTTTTAAAACAAAAAATTCTTTCAAATTAGTATTTTAGAAAATTCAAAAAAACAGGTATTTTTTGTTTTTGTTTTTAAATAAAATACATTATTTAAATTACTAAAGATTTGTTTTTTTTGATTTTTAAAAACGATAATTTAAATTCATAAAAAAACGAATAATTTCTATTCGACAAATGAATTTCATATATCTAAAAAAGTTGAAAATACAAAAAAGGATAAATAATTTTATTTTTTTAATAATCAATCAATAATAGTACTTTATTATTTTTCAGCTTTGAAAAAATTATATTTTTTATTTTTCACTTTTAAAAATAAAAAAAATTAAAAAAAATAATTCTTATTTTCTTTTTCTTAAAATAAATTTTGAACTATATTTTTTAGGTTGTCGTGTAAATTGACCAAGTGCAGGTCGTCCCCACGGCGTTACTGGACGACAACGCCCAATAGGTGCACGGCCTTCTCCTCCCCCATGTGGGTGATCATTAGGGTTCATAACGGATCCTCGAACTGTTGGACGCTTTCCTAACCAACGATTACGTCCTGCTTTTCCAATGCGTATACTATAAGCTTCAATATTTCCAACTTGGCCAATCGTTGCCCAACAATTTTTCGAAATTAAACGAATTTCTTTTGAAGGTAAACGAACAGTAACAAAATTACCTTCTTTTGCTAAAATATCAAGTAAAGCACCAGCGGAACGTGCTAATTGACCTCCAGAACCAGGTTGAAATTCAACATTATGAACTTGTGCACCTAATGGAATATTTCTTAATGGTAAAGCATTTCCTACTAAAATGGGAGCTTGAAGATCTGAAATAATAGTATCTCCCACTTTTAATCCACGAGGTTGGAGAATATAACGTTTTTCACTGTCCTCATACATGACTAATGCAATGCGTGTATTACGATTTGGATCATATTCAATAGTCATTACTTTTCCTGGAATACCTATTTTATCACGTCGAAAATCAATTTGACGATATAAACGTTTGTGACCCCCTCCTTTATGACGACAAGTAATTATTCCTCTATTATTACGTCCTTTTGAACGATGTTTCATTTTTGACAATGATTTTTCTGGTTTTTTTGTTGTAATATCGCTAAAATCAGATACTGATCTATTTCTTGTACCTGGTGTAAAAGCTTTTAAAAAGCGAATTCCCATAATTTTTATAATGAAATATATATATATACTCTTAAAAAAAAAATATCAAATTTTATTATTCATTTTGAATTATTATCTACACCTACTAAATAAATTTGTACGAAAAAACTTTTTTAAAAAAATTTGTTAACAAAAAATGTGTTTTTGTTTAAATATATTTAAACTTTACAAGCAGGATAAAAATCAATTTTTAAACTTGAAAAAAAAAAGATTTTTTTAAAAACAAGTATTACTTTATCAAGTTTAATAGTTCAAAAATTTGACATTAAAATTTAATAGATTGGCCTTCTTTTAAAGTTAAAATAACTCGTTTGTAAGCAGGCTTATATCCAACTGAAATTCCAGCACGTACTCTTTTTCGAGGGAGACGATGTGTATTGATTCCAATAACATTTACTTCAAATAAAGTTTCAAATAATTTTTGAATTTGAGGTTTTGTTAATCTTGAATCCACATCAAACGTATATTGTTTATTTTTAAACATTGACAAGTAAGATTTCTCCGTAGTAACTGGATATTTAATAAAATTCGCCATTACAGTAGTTCCAGATAAGTGAGATTTAAATAATTCTTTCCAATGGTGGAATTCTTCGGCTGATTTTTTAGAAGTACTCATAGAATTTTGTTATTCTTTTTTTATCAATAAAAATTGTATTTCAATTATATTTTGCTAATTTATATAAAAAAATTATAGATCAATGTTTATTGAATAATCAAATTTATTATTTTTGATTAAATTTTCTTATATAAAAAAAAAAAAAATTGTAAAGAATATTTATTATTCTAAATAATAGAATCTTTCAATTTTGAAAGGATAAAAAATAAATAAGAATATTTTATAAATTTTATTGAACTATAATTTTTAAATTTTTTAATTTACAATTTTAAATATTTTTGATTTTTTTTTAAAAATAATTGCTAAATGTTTTGCAAAAATTTTGAAATACAGAGAAAAATTGGCAAAATGCTAGCTAAGATTTTTATTTTTTTTCCTAAACGAACCATTTCAAAATATGAAAGAGATCTTTTTTTATTTCATTCTTAAAGTGAAGAATGAAAACTTAAATTTTTAAATTCATAAAAGTTTTTATTGATAGAATAAAAAAAATTTTCGGTCAAACACAAACTTTTCTGTAAATTATTTATATATCTATTATAAAGTCAAAAAAGTATTTTCTTTATTTTCTCATTTTTTTTGTAAAAAATAAATAATATATATTATATATTAATTGTATCATGAATAAAAAATAAAAAAAAATATTTTTTCATTTATATTATATTACGTAAAAAAAAATTTTTAGTGAAAAATTTATTTGATAAAGAATTTATTTTTATATAAATTCTTTATTATTCAAAGAAATCCTAAAATTGTATAAAATTCTCCATTTAAAATAAAAAATAGAATATTTGTAAACTTGATCAATTTTTTCAAAAAACTCAAAAAAGAAAAATTTTAATACCAAAAAAAATTTTTTTTCAATAATTTTATTGAAAATTTTTTTAACTAATGAATTTTTTAAATTTGTATGAAAAAAAAAATCATTTAATTATGTTAATATTGAGTTTTAGTAAATTTAAAAATAATAAATTGAAACTATTTTTTATTAAAATTCATATAGGTATATTTTTGTCTCGTTCAATAACACTGACAAAAAAAATGGAGCGGACTTGGTACTGCCATAAATAAATATATAAGAAATAAAAAAAGACTAAAAATTATTTAAAAAAAGTCTTTTTTTGAATTATATATTTTTCGATTTTGAAATTTTTTATTGTTTAGAAAAATTTATATTTTTATATAAATAGAATATATCAAAATAAGAACAAACACGAATCTTAGTGTTTTTTATTTAAACATAGAAATAAAAAAAAGAACAAAAAAGAAAAAACCATCTATTTCCAAAAATAAAAATGGACCTAAAAAGGAAGAAATTGTTTCCATTCCAATTAACATAATTAATTCATTTTTTATGAAAAATGAATTTTACAGTTTTTTGCCAGGAACCAGGATTGAACTGGTGACACAAGGATTTTCAATCCTCTGCTCTACCACTGAGCTACCCCGGCTGTTTATAATTTTTTGTAAATTTTTTTATATTAGTGTATTTTTACTTATAATATCATTTTATAAAAGTTCATTCAACTTAAAAAAAAAACTTCAAATTTAATTTGAAATAATGAAAATATTTGTAATTTCTAATAATAGATAATTCTATATCCAAATATTATTAATAATAAAAATGGATATAAAATAAACAAGAAATTTATAAATTTTACTCAAGGTGAATATATTTATTGATTTATTTTTCATTCTCTTTTATAAACAATAAAAAAATAATAAAAATGAGAGTTTTTTTTTAATAATTTAATACTTGTTTTTCAGAATTTATAAAAAATAAATTTTTTTATTCTAAGATTAAAAAAAATAAATCAAAAAAATTTTCATTGCTTTCTTTTGGAAAAGAATTTTAATAAAATAAAATTTATAAAATATAAAAATATTTTGACAAAATATTGAAAATAAGATAAAATATATAAAAAAACATTTTAACGTTGTTTAAAATTTTAACCAAAGAACAAATAAATAAAATTCTGCCCCCATCGTCTAGAGGCCTAGGACACCTCCCTTTCACGGAGAAAACGGGGATTCGAATTCCCCTGGGGGTAAAAAAAGCAAAAAAATTGCAAAGATCAAATTATCAAAGTTTTTATTAAATTTTTTTTTATGTCAAGATACATAGGTCCTCGTTTAAGAATTATTCGTCGTATTGGAAAATTAAGAGGTTTAACTAGAAAAAAACCTTTTCGTAGATCTTTTCGAGGGAAAGGTACTTTTCAAGGAAAAGTTATTCCCCCAGGTCAACATGGTTTAACAAAATTATTCAAAAGTAGACCATTTGATTCAAACGAATCAGATTATCTGATTCGTTTGAAAGTTAAACAAAGATTACGTTATAATTATGGAATTACCGAAAAACAGCTAGTAAAATACGTACGTCAAGCGAAAAAAATGAAAGAATCAACTGGACAAGTATTATTACAACTTTTAGAAATGCGTTTGGATAATATCGTTTTTCGTTTAAATATGGCTCCGACAATAGCTGCTGCGCGACAACTTATTAGTCATGGTCATATTAATGTAAATAATAAAAAAGTGAATATTGCAAGTTATATGTGTAAACCAAAAGATGTAATTTCAGTGTCTATGAAACAAAGTTCATTAAAATTGGTAAATCGTAATTTACAAGAATACTCTCAAAAAATGAATTCTTATAAGAAACGTTTAGAAAAAACTTTAGCTTATATTCTATTCCAACGTAATATAAGTTCTACAATGACAAATGCTTTAGAATATATCAATCAAGGAAAGGTTCAAGTGAATAATAGAAAAATTTTTATGCCAAATTATTTATGTCGTACAAAAGATATAATTTCAGTAAAAACTGAAAAAGGGATTCGAAAATTTCAATTGAATGAATAGAAAATAATTTTTTTTAATATTTTTGTTTTGTTCGAATTATTGGAACAAAACAAAAATATTATTTCACAAATAATGAACTTATTTATAATTTTTTTCTAGACAAAATAAAAAAAAATGCTATAATATTAATATTATTTATAAAACAAAAAAATCTTACTTATCTAATAATCAAAAATTCACAAATTCAAACTTTGTTGCATATTCTATTCTAAGAATTGATATATACAATAATAAAATGTTTTATATATTTTAAAAAATTTCTTAACCTTTCAACTTTTGAAGACTAGAAAATATACAAAAAATCTGAGCATAAAATAAACAATCAATAGAAAAAAATAAAAGTTCAAAAAATGAAAAAGCCTCCGTGATGGAACTGGTAGACATCCTGGTTTTAGGAACCAGTGCACTTGTGCGTGTCGGTTCGAATCCGACCGGAGGCATTACAAAAATAAATGAAATTGGTTATTTTTTTTTTGAAATCTCCAGGTGAAAATTTCAAAAAGAATTCCTATTGTTTTTTTTTTTTTGAAATATGTACTGTCATTTTTTTTTTAATATTTTTTAATGCCAATTGGTGTACCAAGAATTATCTATTGCTGGGGGGAAGAATTACCAGCACAATGGACAGATATTTACAATTTTATTTTCCGTAGACGAATGGTTTTTTTAATGCAATATTTAGATGATGAACTTTGCAATCAAATTTGTGGTTTATTAATTAATATTCATATGGAAGACCGTTCAAAAGAATTAGAAAAAAAAGAAATGGAAAATAGTGGATTTTTTAAAAATTCTACTACACAAAAAAAATCAATTACAAATAAATTTGATGTTCAAGAAAATACAACATCTAAAAAGAAAGAACGTTTAATTGAAGATTTAATGATTTCTGAAGAAGATTTAGGCATAGATGAGAACACTATGTTAGAAACACATACTTTACAAAAAATTTCATTAGAATGGCTAAATTGGAATTCGCAATTCTTCGATTATTCCGAAGAACCATATTTGTTTTATTTAGCAGAGCTACTAGCTAAAGATATTACTGGAAATAATGCAGGTTTATTATCTAATACATTCAATGAAAATAAGCCAATGAGCGATACTGAATTAGCAAAATTAATGATGATGTTTAAACAAATGAATTCATCAAATAGAGAAAATTTCTCTTTAGATATTTTTCAAAATAAAAATCAAAATTTTGATATTTATTCACCATTTCGATTATTAAAAAATAAAATTCCACAAAATTCAAATGATTTTCAAATAGATGAAAATTTCAAAAAACAAAACTTCCAAAAAAAACTTGAACAATTCCAAAAAAAACAAACAAATCATTTCAAACTATCTTCAACTACTGGGCAAGGTGAAAAAGAAAATCGTATAACTTCTGTTGTTTCGAGTCTAGCAAATAAAGAATTTTTTCAATTTGCAGATGCATATAACCAGTCAAAAAATAAAAAAACTTTTTCTGAAAAAGCTTTTACTCAAAGACAACTTCGTCGCGATTATTTTGAAGAGAATTCTTTTTCTTCAAAATTTAAAACAAAACAAAAAAAAGCTTTTGATTATTTAAATCCAGATGCCATTTCAAAAGATACGGCTTATTTAGAATATCGTGATTCATATAGAAAACAAACTGAACGTGCTTTACAAGAAGAAGAATCAAAAAAAGTTTTTATGGTAATTAATTCTTTTGGAGGTTCAGTTGGAAATGGAATTACAATTCATGATGCTTTACAATTTATTAAAGCAGGTTCAATGACGTTAGGATTGGGCGTAGCTGCTTCTGCAGCTTCTTTAGCTTTAGCTGGTGGAACTATTGGAGAACGATATGTCACAGAAGGTTGCCACGTTATGATGCACCAACCAGAAGGAGGACTTAGTGGGCAAGCTTCAGATATTTGGATCGATAGTCAAGAAATTTTGAAAATACGTTTAGATGTTGCTGAAATTTATTCTTTATCAACATATAGACCTCGTCATAAAATTCTACGTGATTTAGATCGAGATTTTTATTTAACAGCAATGGAAACTATTTATTATGGATTAGCAGACGAAATAGCAACAAATGAAATAATGCATTCAATAATTGAGATGACAAGTAAAGTATGGGATTATCATGATAGCCAACAACAAAAATTGTTAGAAAGTCGCGATAGCGCGACTTCGGGATTAGATACACAAACACAAAACTAAAATCTTATTTTTTTATAAATTTTTGTGAACAATTACAAAATTTTTAAGTTTTTACAAAAATACTTTTTTTATTTTTCGAAAGTTTTTAGCTGCAATGCAGCTAAAAACTTTCGAAAGAAATTATAAGATAAAAAAATTTATGAATGGAAAGTTTTATTTGTAGAGAAACTTTTTTTTACTTACTAAAAAGTTGTCAAACACACTGTTTTTTAGAAAAAAGATTGTTCTAAAAGGTTTTTTTTAACAAGAAAAGAAAATTATTTAAAATTAATATAATAGAAGTATACTAAGTTTCTCAACTTTTTCATTTTTACATTAATTATTTTACTTTTTAAGTTTTTGTTTTGAAAAAAAAAACTTTTTTTGAAAGCTTAATAAATTTCAAGAAAAACCAGATTTTTTTTTTATTGTTTTTATCACCTGAATCAAATATTCAACTTTATTTATTAAAAAAGTATTCAATTAAAATTGAAAAATAAATTATTAAAAATTCAACTTGAACAAATTTTTGTAAATTTGTTCAAGTTGAATTTTTAGTAAAAAATATTGCAAAATTTTAAAAACACTAACGAAATTTTGTTAAATGTTTAATTTTGTATTTTTTTACACCTAAATTCGAAAAAGTTTTTTTAAAAAAATAAAAAAGCTTATGCCTTCCAAAAAATTTGGTTTGGCCAAGTAAAACTTTTCTTTTTTCTTAATCAATAAACAAACATTATTAAAAAATTTTCATTAAAAAGATTTTCTATGAATACATTCTTGAATCATCAAATTCATTAAAACGCGTCCTACTGTTGTTCTAATATATTTATTTAATATGTTATTTTGTCGATTATAAATTATCATATATTTTGGTTGGATTTTTTCCCAATTTCCATTTAATTGAAGACGAATTTCAATTGGTTTTGAAGAATCATTTCCAAAATCAATAGAATTATTTTGTCCTAGCCAAATAGGGGTGTGAATAAAAATTTCTTTATTTTGATAAGCAGTTATTACAGAACTAAAATTTTGAAAAAATAAAAAAGATTTGTTTTGCATAACAAATTGGTAAAAATTCACAGGAGAAGTGAAATATCCTTTTTGTTTAAAAATAGAATTTTTTTTTTTTAAAAAATTTGAAAATTGAATACCTACAAATTTGGATAAAAAATCATTTGTTAAGTAATAACATCCAAGTACCATATCTTGACTAGGTAAAAAAATAGCTTCTCCTGTTGCTGAATTAATAAAATTATTTATTGAAAGCATAAATTTCCATGCTTCTGTACGTGCTTCAACCGTTAAAGGAATATGAACCGCCATTTGATCACCATCAAAATCAGCATTAAAAGCGGGACATACCATTGGATGTAATAAAATAGCTCGGCCATCTATTAATTTTGGAAGGAATGCTTGAAATCCTAATTTATGAAGTGTTGGTGCACGATTTAATAAAACTGGAACATTTTTAATAACTTTTTGTAACAAATGAAGAGTAAAAGTAGAGTCTGATTTTAAAACATTTTTTGCTCCTATAACAGTTTGTGCAAGTTTATATTTTAAAATAAATTGAATTAAAAACGGTAAAAATAATTCGAATGCCATTTCTTTTGGAATACCACATTCATACAATTTTAATTCAGGACCTACTACAATAACTGAACGACCAGAATAATCAACTCGTTTTCCTAATAAATATTGGCGAAATCGTCCCTGTTTTCCTTTTAAAGTTTCTGAAAGAGATTTTAGAGGTTGACCACGTGAATTTGTTTCTGCTTTTACATTTCCTTTTCCATTTTGAATTAAATTATCAACAGCTTCTTGAAGTAATCTTTGAGCATATTTTATTTCAAATGATTGGTTTGTTGCCGAATCTTTTGCAAATTTTTTAAATCTTTCATTTCTAAAAATAATACGTTGATAAAATCGATTTAAATCTGAAGCAGCAATTTGATTTTGTAATTTTAAAATAGGACGTAAATCTGGAGGTAAGACTGGAAGATTTCTTAAAATCATAAAACAAGGGTTTGAATTTCTTCGAGAAAATTTACGAAGAAATTTTAAACGACGAATAATGTGCTCTCTTTTTTGAAAATATTTTTGAATTTTTAAAGTATCTTTTTTTGTTTTTGCTTTTTGTTTAAAAAACTGTAAAGTTTGTTGAATTTTTGGTAACATATTTTGATGTTGTATTGTCATTTTTCTTAATTCTACAGAAGTATATTCTGTTAATAATTTTTCAAAAATACCAGCACCTACAAAAAAATTTTTGGTTGAAAAATCAATAGAGAAATCAAAAAAAGGTAAAAATGATTCATTTTTTTTTTTTGATCTAGAAAATGCTTCTTTAAATAAAACATTTTTCATTTTTGTTGAACTTCTAGATTTCTCTGTTAAAGTTGAAATTGAACGATAAATAAAAATAGGCATATCTTCAAATTCATATAAAAATAAAGAATTATAGTAGACAAAATAATTCCATTCTGCATCATTATTCCATATATAATTGTAAGCAATTGTCAACACTTTATTTTTTAAAAAAGTATTTGTTTTTAAAATAGATGCTTTTATTTTTGTTATATTTTGATATGGAGTATTTGAACTTATCTGTGTTTTTCTAGGTAAATCAACAATTGATTTTGTTTTTGGAACACCCGCAAAAATTTCAAAATTTGCTTTTCTTTTCTTTTTTTTTACTTGATTTTGCCCTATTTTTAATATTTTTTGAATTTTTTTTTTTTTTGATATTGGGTTTTGTTCAATAGACGAATTTAAATAAAAGAATTTCAAAAATTTATTTAATTGTATTTGTTTATTTTGTTTATTCAATTTTTGTTTTGAAGTCAATAATTTATTTGAAATATAAATTTTTTCTTTTTTTATTTTTAATTGCTTGTTTTCAAAATTTTCTTGAAAAGTATTATTTGATTGACATTTTGTATCTTGAATACTTTTTTTATTTACTTTATCAAACTTTAAATGAGAAAAAAAAAGAAATGAAAAATAATTTAAAAGAAAAAATAAAGAATTTTTACTCTTTATATTTTCAATAAATAAATGAATGTTTTCTTTTTTATTTTCAGAATTTTTGTTTAATGTTTCTATATTATTATTTGATGAAGTTAATAAATACAAATTGGATTTGAATGTATACAAAATAAAGGTAAAATATTCAAAAGAAATTTTATCAATAATAGAATAAATTTGCGAGTTTTGAATAAACATTTCTATTTTTTTTTCAAGATCAAAAAAATCATTTACGTTTTTTTGAAAAATGAAATTTTTATCTGTTTCATATAATTTTTTTAATGTATTTGTTTTTTCAGGAATAGAAGAAAACAATATTGAATTATAAAAAATAGAACAAAAGTCTATTTCATAATATGTTTTCAAAACATTTAAAATTTTTTCAAAAGAACTTGAAATTTTCATAATTTCAACAACAAATTTTTTTTCTTTGATTTGTTTTGTTTGAATAAAATCAATTTTAGTTTTTAAACAAAATAAATTTATTTTTTTTATTTGTTTCCATACATCGGATAATTTCATTTCATAAGTTAGTTTATGAAGTCTAGTAGGATTATTCAAATTCAATAAATTTTCACCATTTACAAATTGTTTATCTTGAATAGATAACCAATTTATTTGGTTATTTTCAAAAACAAAGTTTTTTCTCACAACAAAAAATTTTTTTGTTGGAATTTTAAAATTCGAAAACAAAAAGAGATTCGATTTTGAATAACAAAATTTTTGTTTTACAAAAATCTTTTGAATTTCAAATTGAATATTTTGAATTGAAGAAATTTTATCATAAATATTTGGAAATATTTGATATTTTTTCTTTTTCATACTATTCTCAAGAAAAAATTGTATTTTTTTTAAATTTTTGTTTCTGAATTTCATTTTTTGAAAAGTTTTCCATTTTTTTAAAGATGGAAGTAAATTAAATAAAAATAATAGATCTTTTTTTGAGAGTTTGAATGAATTTTTGAGTTTTTTATTTTTTTGTCGAAGAAAACAAATTCCAAATTCTAAAAGAAAAAAAAAAAATTTCCAAAATTTTTTTCGACAAATTTTTTCTTTATTTAATATTTGAAGATTTTTTTCAATATTTAAATAAAAATTTTTAGCTTGTAAAAAGGAAGAGGAATAAAAAGTATCAATAATTTTTGCTTTTTTCAAAAAATAAAAATTTTCGAAAATAGATTTTTCACTGATAGAAAAAAATCGATTATATTTTTTTATTTTTTTGTTTTGAAAAAAATTTTCTGGCATAAGTGAATATGAAAAAAAGAAAAATAAAGAAAAATTTTGAATATTTTTTTGCAGATGTTTATTGATTGGAATTTGCCTGTTCGGGTTTATATCAAGTTGATCATTACTAAAAAAAAGGTCAAATTCAAAAAAAGTGTAAAAAATAAAAGATTTTTGATAACTTTTTTGAATAAAGTTTTTCCAAAATTTTTGAATTGTAAAGCTCATTAATTTTTTTTGTTTTTGCTTTGAAATATTTAATAATATTTCTAACTTTTTTTTGATAGTCAAAAAAGAAAAAACTTTCAAATTTTCAATTTGTTCTATAGAAGACACGACAGATTTTGAATTTTCTGAGAATAAAAAAGAATTCTCATCCACAAATTTTTGCCAATTTATTTGTTTTTCAAATGTATTTGTTGTTAAAAAATGAGTTCGGTAATTTTTTTTTTTTTTTTGTTGCTTTTGTTTTTTATTTTGTAAAATTAGTTGATGTTCTTTTGTTTTTTCTTCTATGCTAAAAAATTTTTGCCATCTTTGATACAAATCAGTAGGTGAACGAGTTAAATTTGAGTTTTGTTCTGAATATTTCCATGTATTTTCAAGGGTTATTGTTTGAGTACAATAAATAATAGATTCTAAATCTTTTTTTTTCAAATCAAATAAAATACTTAAATAACTTGGACTTGTTTTAAAATACCAAAGATGTGCAACTGGTGCATTTAATTTAATGAAACCTAATTGATAACGTCGAAGAATTGACCATGTATACTCAACATCACAATTTGAACAAAAAGTACGGGAAGTTTGTTCATGTTCTAAAATTTTTTTGGATTCAATTGCAGTAGGCTTTTTACCTTTTCCACATGCACACGAAAAATCTTTTAAAGGTCCAAAAATACGTTCACAAAATAAACCTCCTTTACTAGGTTTAAAAGTTCTATAATGAAATGTATTTGCATTTGTTACTTCTCCAAAAATTTTTCCATTTGGTAACTCTTTTTCAGCCCAAGATTGAATCTTTTCAGGAGAGGCTAATCCAATGGTAACAAGTTTTAACTCATGAATTTTAGAATAACCATTTAATAATTTTTTTTGAATTTTTTTTTTTAATTTAAAATCTCCACCAGAAAAGAATACTTCAGTGTTTTCTTGTTTTGTTGCATTTAGAAAAATTGGACTTTTCCCTTTGTTTTCAAATATATTCTTTTTTTGTTTAGAATTCAAAGGAGATATTATGTAGGATTCTTTAAAAGAATTTATTTTTTTTTGCTGTAAAATCAGCATATTTTTTGAAAGACTGAAAGGCTTTTTTTTTATATTTTTCAACTTTTTTTTTCCAGATCAGAATTTATAAAAAATATCTTTTGTAATAGACGATTGATTTTCTGTTATATATATATATATATACCGAATATAAAATTCAAGAGATACAAAATTTAAAATTTTCTTTTTTTTAAATATTCTTTTAATTTATAAAGAAAAATTTAAAAGATTGCTTGAAAAAATAAAAATACAGAGAACAATAAAAAAAAGTAGAGTTCTTCATGAACTCTTAAAATAGTTCAGTTTTATTGCACAAATAAAACCATTTTACAATTTTATTAATGGGATTAATTCGAAAAAAAAAAAATAGAAAATAGATATTCTTCTATTAGAATTTATAGTGAAATTTACTACTATGAATTTAGTAACAAAACTGAACCCCAAAAGGAAACTAAATCTTCAAATTTTTTACAGTACTGGGGCGGAAGGATTCGAACCTACGAATATCGGTACCAAAAACCGCTGCCTTACCACTTGGCGACGCCCCATTTTGGACACCCAAAAATTTTCTCTTTAAAAAAAATGTTATGCTGCTTCTTTATAAGTTCTGACATGATCTATTTTTTTTTTAAGAAAATTCTGGGCTTAATTATTAAAATAACATTTTCTATAAAAAAAATCAAGTTCTTTTTTAAAGATTTTGAAATTTTTGTAAAAATTTATGAAAAAAAAAGATTTTCTAACTTTAAGTGATTCTTACACCGTATAGGAGTTGAACCTATCTAAAAACGATTATGAGTCGATTGCCTAATCCGCTCGGCCAACGGTGTATTTTTAAACAAAAAATAGAAAAAAAAATATTGGAAGCTTCTAATATTTTTTTTTTATCAAAAGAGAATATATTTATATTGTACTTGAAATATTCTTTAATAACAAGAATTTTTATATTCTTCAAATTCATGAAATTTATCGCTATCTATCATTCCACTTTTATTTAATCAAAAAATAGTAAAAATGAATAATATTTATTTTTATCTATACTATTACGTTTTTCAAAGTAAAAATTGTATTTTTCGTTTAAAATTTCAGAAAAAATATTTTCAGTAAAAAAAAATATTTAAATATTGGATGATTATAAAGAGTTTAAAACACTTTTATTCAAAAAGATTCATTTTTAAAAATATAAATATTTCATTTTTGCTTTTGCTTTTTATTCAAAAAAAGTTAAAAACAATCTGTTCATAATTTCTTTGAATAATTGGAAAAATTTTTTATTAAAAAAATAAAGAGTAGCAGCTGATAAAAATAATAATATTGTTATCAGCTGCTATTAAGTATTCATTATGAATGTTTAAAGCTTAAAACTTTTAAAGTGGTCCAGAAATACCTTGTTTACGGATCATTAAAAAGTGAGCAAGCATAAAAACAGCTGTTAATAAAGGTAAAACAAAAGTATGTAAACTATAGAAACGAGTTAATGTAGCTTGACCAACACCTACACCACCTCTTAATAATTCTACTAAAGGTCCTCCAACTACTGGAATAGCTTCAGGAACACCTGTTACAATTTTCACTGCCCAATATCCAATTTGGTCCCAAGGTAATGAATAACCTGTTACTCCAAAAGATACAGTACATACAGCCATAATAACACCACTAATCCATGTTGATTCTCTTGGTTTTTTAAAACCACCTGTTAAATATACACGGAAAACATGTAATATCATCATTAGTACCATCATACTTGCAGACCAACGGTGAATAGAACGAATTAACCAGCCAAAATTCACTTCTGTCATAATATATTGAACTGAAGCAAAAGCTTCAGCAACAGTAGGACGATAGTAGAAAGTCATTGCAAAACCAGTTGCTACTTGAACTAAAAAGCACGTGAATGTAATTCCACCTAGACAATAAAAAATATTCACATGTGGTGGTACATATTTACTAGTGATATCATCAGCAATAGATTGAATTTCTAAACGTTCTTCAAACCAATCATAAACTTTACTCATAAAAAAAAAAGAAAAATTTTTTATTTTACCATTAAACGAAGAAATAAAGAGTGAAAAATTTTTCACCTTTTTTATTATTTTTGTTCACTTTAATCAAATACTCAAACTTTTTATAAATATTTGAAAAAGCAAATCAATAAAAATAAAAAAATAAAAAAAAGTTTTATAAATTCAAAATTTATAATTTTTTTCTCAAAAATAAAAAAAAATTATCTAAAAAAACTTCTTTCTTTTGTAACAAAAGGTAATAATCCCATTATCCTAGCACTTTTAATTGTTTTTGCAATATAACGTTGTTGCTTTGCAGTTAATTTCGTTTGTCTACGAGGTAAAATTTTTCCTCCTAAACCAATGTAACGTTGAAGTAAACCACAATGTTTATAATCAATAATACGTCGATTATAAATATATTTTTCTGGTTTATCTTTAAAAAGAAGAATAAACGATTTAGGTGGAATAATTGGTTTAAATGGTTTTTTACGTTTTTTTTGTTCTAATTTACGTTGTTTTTTTTGATGAACACGTGCTAATATCTGAGAAACTGATAACACTTTACGTCGAGTACTATTTCTTGAAAAATTTGATTTTATACTATTTGATAAAGTTCCACGAGAATTTGCATTTTGATTACCAATTTCTTTTTTTTGAATTCCTTGTTTAAAACTTGAAGAAACTACTGATAAACCATTTTTCATATTTAAATTTGGACTTTGATTATTATTTGTATAATTTGATAATGAAGACGAAGATTTTAGTAAAGAAAAATCTTCAAAAGATTGATTATTCATAAAAATAAAAGAAATTTTTTTTAAGACTATTTTTTCACTTGCTTTTAATTACTATTTATTTTTTTAATATTATTTATTGATTATTCAATTGTAAATTTGTGTTTGTTTCCAATTTTTTCATTGAACAAAAAAAAATTTTTTTAAATTAAGTGAATGATTATAAATAGTGAAAACCACGAGTTTCTATTTAATTTGATTTCCATTTCGATAGTTCTATTTCTGTAATAGAAAAAAAATTTTAAGAAATGAATATATCTTTATGTATAAAAAGAGAATTTTTTATCTTTACAATTTTTGAATTTCAATCGTAAGACGTTAAATCCGCAAATTATTCGTATTTTAAAGTAGTTTTTTTTAATTTAAACATCATTCAAACCAAAAATGAATAAAAATTAAACACAAATTTGCAAAAAATTATTGCTTTGAAAACGGAATCCACGGAGAAATTTACAACTTATTGTTTGTATAAACAAATCATTGTTAAAAAAAACAATTCAAATATTCGAATCTTGTTGAAAAATTCATTTTTTTAACTTTTTGTTTTTAACTTTTTATTGAAAATAAAAAGCAAAAACAAAAAATATTTGCTTTTTTGTTTAATATAAAAAACTTAGAAAAAATAACTTGTTGGTTACTACCAAAAAACATTTTTTCATGCAGTAACCAAAAGTTTTAAAAAAAAATTTTTACAATATTATTTTCATTTATTTTTATTTATTTCAAATTCATTTTTGTTCCTATTGGCAAAAAGTCAACAGAAACAAAAAAAATTTTAAAGTATTGTTAAATTTTTTTTTTTTTATTTAAATTTTTTTTAAAAAATTTATTTCATTGAAGAAGCTTTAGATAAAGCTTCATTAATATTTCCTACAAGATAGAAAGCTTGTTCTGGTAAATCATCTAATTCACCTGATAAAATTTTGTTAAATCCTTCAATTGTTTCAGCTAAACTTACATATTTTCCAGGAGATCCTGTAAAAACTTCAGCTACAAAGAATGGTTGTGATAAGAAACGTTCAATTCTACGAGCGCGAGCAACAACAAGTCTATCTTCTTCAGATAGTTCATCTAAACCTAAAATTGCAATAATATCTTGTAATTCTTTATAACGTTGTAATGTTTTCTTAACGTTTTGAGCACAGCTATAGTGTTTTTCTCCTAAAATCCATGGTTGTAACATTGTTGACGTTGAATCTAATGGATCTACTGCTGGATAAATACCCTTTGAAGCTAATCCACGCGATAATACTGTTGTTGCATCTAAGTGAGCAAAAGTTGTAGCAGGAGCGGGATCTGTAAGGTCATCAGCTGGAACATAAACTGCTTGAATCGATGTAATTGAACCATCTTTTGTAGATGTAATACGTTCTTGTAAAGCACCCATTTCAGTAGCTAATGTTGGTTGGTATCCTACCGCAGAAGGCATACGACCTAATAAAGCTGAAACTTCAGCACCAGCTTGTACAAATCGGAAAATATTATCAATGAAAAATAATACATCTTGTTTGTTAATATCTCTAAAAAATTCAGCCATAGTTAAAGCTGTTAAAGCAACACGCATACGTGCTCCTGGCGGTTCGTTCATTTGTCCATACACTAACGCAACTTTTGAATCCACTAAATTTTTCTCAACAATAACTCCTGATTCTTTCATTTCAGTATATAAGTCATTTCCTTCACGAGTACGTTCACCTACCCCAGCAAATACAGAAACTCCACCATGTGCTTTTGCAATATTATTAATTAATTCCATAATTAATACTGTTTTTCCTACACCAGCTCCTCCAAATAAACCAATTTTACCACCACGACGATAAGGAGCTAACAAGTCTACAACTTTAATACCAGTTTCAAAAATAGAAAGACGTGTGTCTAAATCAACAAAAGCTGGCGCAGTACGATGAATTGGAAGACTTTCTTCGTTTTTTACTGGACCTAAATTATCAACAGGTTCTCCTAAAACATTAAAAATACGTCCTAATGTTGCTTTTCCTACTGGTACATTTAATGGTTTTCCTGTGTCTAATACTTCCATACCACGCATTAATCCATCAGTAGGATTCATCGCTACTGCACGTACACAACTATCCCCCAAAAGTTGTTGAACTTCACAAGTAACGCTCATTTCTAGACCAGCCGCATTTTTTGCTTTGATCGTTAAAGCATTATAGATGTTAGGAACTTGTCCTTGACCAAACGCAATATCTAATACCGGTCCAATAATTTGTGAAATTTTTCCTACGTTTTTAGTGTTTAAAGAATCGCTCATTTTTTGAAAAAGAACTAAATGAATTTTAACTTACTTTGTTTTTTTTCATAAATCTTTCTATTCTCTGTAGAGAATACGCTTCATCTTTTTTTAATTTTAATCTACAGGTTATCTTTTAACCTGAAAAGATAAAAAGTTTTTTCTATCTCTTCGACGTAGAAAAATAATTTTTTTAAGAAAGAATTAGATAATATAAATGAAAAAAAACAGAGAACAAAAAAAAAATTATAAATAAAAATTTTTTGTTCTAAGAAAATTGACTTTGACAAAATCCAAATAACATTTTTTCGAACACTTACTTTGAATAAAAAAGCTTATTTTTTAAGCTTTTATTTTTTATTTCGGGATGACAGGATTCGAACCTGCGACACCATGCTCCCAAAGCATATGCGCTACCAAGCTGCGCTACATCCCGGTTTCAAGTTTCATAAGAAAAAAAATCATGAAAATGAAATATTTTTATAATGTTTATGTTTAATACAACATAAAATATTATATTTCGTTTTTTGAAAAAAAACAACATCTATATATATTTATTTTACTTTTTTCTGTGATACATTTTATTTTTTCAATTTTTTTGACTAAATATATCTACTTTAGGTCAGAAATAAAAGTTCATTCACTACCTTATTTTTTAATCTTCAAATTAAAAGTTTACTTAATATTTTTTTATATTGTAAATTTTTGTATTCTTTTGAAAAATATCTAATATATTTCTTTAAAATAAGAAACAATTCCAAGATTCAGCCATTTTTACTAAAAATATAAAATATTGAAATAAAAATAAAATAAATTCAACTTTTTATTTTTAAAAAAAGTAAAAATACAAGAAAAAGCTAAAAGTGGTCGATCTGTGTTGCCAAATATTACACAGATCAACCACTTTTTTTAAAAAAAGTAAAACAAATTTTTTTTAAATATTTTTAAAAAATAGATATTATTCTAAAATATTTGTAACTACACCTGCACCTACAGTACGCCCCCCTTCACGAATTGCAAAACGCATTCCTTTTTCTACCGCTACTGGATAAATTAATTGAACAGTAACTTCAATACGGTCTCCTGGCATTGCCATTTTATTTGAATGTTCTTCAGCTACTGAAGAAGGATTTTTCATCTGAATATGACTAAAACTTACAATTTTTCCAGTAACATCTGTAGTACGGATAAAGAATTGTGGTTGATATCCAACTAAGAAAGGAGAATGACGACCCCCTTCTTCTTTTGTTAAAACATAAACTTGTGCTTCAAATTTTGTATGTGGAGTGATAGAACCTGGTTTTGCTAAAACCATCCCACGTTCTACATCTTTTTTTTGAATACCACGTAAAAGAACGCCTACATTATCACCAGCCATTGTTTCTTCTAAAGTTTTTTTAAACATTTCAAGACCAGTTACAACTGTAGATTTTGTATCTTTTAATCCAACAAGTTCAACGTTTTCACCAACTTTTAAAGTTCCTCTCTCAACTCGCCCTGTAGCTACAGTGCCTCGTCCTGTAATTGATAAAACATCCTCTACCGCTAATAAGAAAGGTTTGTCAGTTTCACGATCTGGTGTTGGAATATATTTATCTACTTGATCCATTAAATCATAAATTTTATCTACCCATTTATTATCACCAGGTTTAATTGAAGGGTTTTCAACAAGAGCTTCTAAAGCTAATAAAGCTGATCCACTTACTACCGGAATTTCATCTCCTGGGAATTCATATTTATCCAACGTTTCACGAACTTCTAATTCTACTAATTCTAATAATTCAGCATCATCAACTTGATCTTCTTTATTTAAGAAAACAACCATGTTTGGTACACCTACTTGTTTTGCTAATAAAATGTGTTCTTTTGTTTGAGGCATGGGACCGTCAGCACCAGATACTACTAAAATAGCACCATCCATTTGTGCAGCACCAGTAATCATATTTTTAACATAATCTGCGTGTCCTGGGCAATCTACATGCGCATAGTGACGATTTTCTGTTTCATATTCCACGTGTGCTGTATTAATAGTAATACCACGAGCTTTTTCTTCTGGAGAAGAGTCGATTTCATCATATTTTTTACCAGTTGCACCACCTCGAGCGGCTAAAGCCATTGTGATCGCTGCTGTTAAAGTTGTTTTACCATGATCAACATGACCAATTGTACCAATATTTACGTGTGGTTTTTTGCGTTCAAATTTTGCGCGTGCCATAAAAAAGATTATAATTTTTTATTTATCTGTATAAGCCAATTTTTCAAGTAAATTTACTATAACATATATTTAGAAATATGTAAACTTTTATTGAAAATGAATTATTAAAAAAAAATCTTTTTTGATTATTGTTATGTCTCTTTTTTCAATACAAATTTTTTATTGTCTTTCTTTTTTGCTTTTTCTTTTTTGATTGAAAAGAAAAACTTGTAAGATAAATCTCCGTACAAATTCAATGAATCCTTATGATCTTTTCATTGTTTTTTAAGTATTTTGTTGTCTGAAAAATATAACTAATTCAAGCTAAATTGATTGGTTTCACTAATCATCACTCACTATAATGAACTTTAGCAACACACGCTTCTAATTTTTTGTTATATATAAAATAACAATGAAAATTAGAAAGTTTTGGGTGATCTAAACCACCCATTTTTTTAGAAAACCTAAAAATAAAAAATTCTTCTAAAAATTAGAATTTTCTAGAAAAAAAAAATTGAATACAAAAGAAAGAAAACTTTTTTAGGCCCAACCGGACTTGAACCGATGACCTATTGCTTGTAAGGCAATCACTCTACCAACTGAGTTATGGGCCTCTGTATAAGATATATTCTATATAAAAATTTTTTTTTTTGCAACTATTAATAAAAATTAATTAATTTTTAATTAAATTAAAAAAAGTACTAAAAGTTAAAAACTATTTGGCATTTTTTATTAAAAAATTTTTTTTTATTTTTCAATAATTTTTGATTTATTACATTTATTCTTTTTTCAGATTATTTAATATCGGTATTTTTCACCATTCTTAAAAAGAATATTTATTTTTTAAATAATTTTTGTTATCTATTAATGTATTATTGAGCAAGGAGGGATTCGAACCCCCGACTCTGTGGTTCGTAGCCACATGCTCTAGTCCACTGAGCTACATGCCCTTAAAAAAGTTTTTTTAAATATTTTTTTAATGTTTACTTAAAAGCTATTTTATAATGAAAGTTAAACAAAATCAACTTTTTTGATAAAGATCAAAATTTCCTAGTTTTATTCGTTTTTATAAAAAAAAATAAACTTCACTTTTTTGATTATATTTTTTATATAATCAAAAAAGTGAAAAAATATTTAAAAATTCATTAAAATAAAATTATTTTTTTACTATTTATAAACTCAAAATTCTTGCTTGTTTTAATATTATTTCATAAATTAAACAAAAGTAGAAAGAAAAATAAGTTTAAGCTGATTCGTTTGAAGCTGTTTTTACATATAAAATTAGTAAAAACGAAGTCGGAATGATAATAAATAGCGCTGTAGCTGTTAATCCAAAAATATTAACTTCCATAAAATTTTTCTAAAAAAATTTTGAAATATTGTTTTTTTAAATCTTTATTTGAAATATTTCTTGTTTCTTTAAATTTTTAATTTAAATTAAATAGAAGAAAATAAAATAAAAAAAATAAAGTTCTATGAAAACAAAATTTTTTCTTAATGTTTATTTAATATAACTTAAGTTCTATTTTTGTTTCATTTCTTATAATCATTTATTGAATAGAAATATATAAAAGAAAACTTTCCTTTAGACATCTTTTATTGAAAAATTTTGTTAAAATAAAAAGAAACAATAAGAAATTACAAATCTATATTTTTTTGACCATCATTTTTTTAAATAAAAAACAACAAATATATTTTGTTGTTTGAAATAATCATAAATTTATTATTAAAGCATTAAAGCTAAGAAATAAAATTTTATTTCTCTCTTCATAAAAGATAAAAAATCAGTCATTTCTGAACCTTTCAGGAATAAATTATTAAAATTCTGTTCAAAAAACAAATTTATTTAAATAATCAATAAATATTATTGTTTTATATATATATCAAAACTAACTTCTTCTCAAAAATTGGAAAATTTATTTCATTCAAAAAGAATAGAATGAAAAATATTCAAAGAAATCTTAAATAAAGAAGGAAATTTTTTATATAATTCCTTCTTTATTTAAGTTTAGATAACAAATGAATTAAAAATACCTACTGCAAAAACTAAAAGAAGCCATAAACTTAAACCAGAAAATACAATACCTTTATTTTCTGACCAACCATTTGGTGTAGCAAAAACAACAGGTACACCTACTACTAACGCAAAAGAAACAGCAATTAGAGCTAATAATGAGATTTGAAGAACTGAAGTCATAAAATGTTTAAAATTCTTGCTTTGCAAGAGTCCAATTTTTAAAAGAGGCAAAAAAGTTATCATTTAAGTTTTCGAATAATTGTAAATAACAAATAATCATTCTTTTAAATCATTTTTTAAAAATGATTTAAAATGAATAGTCAATCATAATATATAACAAAAGTTGCTAAGCAAAAAAGAAATTTAGTTTTTTATATATTAAAAATATTTGTGCTCGATAATTGAAAATTTCAATAAATTAAAAAATAGAATCTATCCAAAACTTAAAACATTTACCTCTTATGTTTTATTTATTAAAAATTTCACTAAAAATTTTTTTAATGAATAAAAACAAATGAAAAAGGGTTATTTATTATACATAAAAATGGAAATTTTTAACAAATTTCTTTTCAAAAGAACCAAATTTGGAAAACAATAGATTTATTAAAAATTCTTTAAAATAGAAGAATCATTTTATTATTCTATTTTGTGTATGTGTTATTATTTAGATGAAATATATTTTTCTCAAAAGATTTCAATTTTTTCATTGTTTTAAAAATTTCGAACAATCATTATTAAGCAATTTATTTCAAAGAATTCATTACAATAAATCGTTTCTATTTTCGATTGAGAATATAAATCTACTTGTATATTAAGAATATTACAAATAAATAAACTTTTGTATTCGAATGATAATAAATTTTATAAACAACCAATGGAAGTAAAAATGTTTCAAATTGATTTTTAGATTTCATAAAAGAGAAAATGAGAAAAACAAAAAATTGTAAATCTTTTTTTGTTGGAAATAAGTTTTTATATTAAACATAAATAAATTTTTCACAAATATAAAAAAAAAATTTGAATAATAAAAAACTAGAAAGATTTTTTTGATTCTTTTAATGCAAAGCTTTTTTTCAGTTATTTTTAATTTACCTAAAATTCTTTGGAAAATAAAATGTTTTTTTATTTGAAAAAACCATAGCTATGAAGACCTTCTCCTAATAAATTTACTCCAAGAAAACAAATCCAAACAACTAAAAAACCTAAAGAAGCAATAATTGCAGGTTTTTTTCCACTCCAACCTTTTGTTAATCGAGTATGAAGATAAATAGCAAAAACAAACCAAGTTGCTAACGCCCAAGTTTCTTTAGGGTCCCAACTCCAATATGAACCCCATGCTTCATTAGCCCATACTGCACCAGATAAAATTCCGATAGTCAAAAAAGGAAAACCTATTCCTAAAATACGATAACTTAAATTATCTAATTTTTCTGCAAATTTTTGTTTTGTTGAAATACTCTTTAAAGATTCAAATTTTTGAAAGTTTTGATTTTTAAATATTTCAACGTCATCAACAAACATTTTTTTTGTTGATAAAGAATTTTGTAATGAAATAGTTTCCCCTCGAGAAGAATTAAAAAATTTATCTTGTTGAAAGTTAGTTCCTGAAACATTGGTAGGCTTTAAAAAAGATTTATTTTTGTTTGATAAAAAATCCATATTTAAATTTTGTGAAAAAATTAAAAAAGCAATAGAAAGAAGTGAACCACAAATTAATGCAGAATAACTTAATATCATTACAGTAACATGCATCATCAACCAGTTTGATTGTAATGCTGGCACTAAAGCAGATGAATGTTGCATTTCACTAGGTAAACTAAATGTAGCAAAAGCATTCGTAAAAAGAGCTGGGGGTGCAGTAAATGCAGCCAAAAATGATGGTTTATATTCTTGATTTAAAGAAAATAAATTTTCAATTTGAAAAATATTTTTTTTTTGAAATTCAACATTTTCTAACATTAAATGAAAAATAGAAAAACTCCAAGATAAAAACATTAGTGATTCATATAGATTACTTAAAGGAAAATGACCTGATTCTTTCCAACGTAGAATTAATAAACTTAGAAGAACAAAATTCGCGCAAATCATGTTCAACTTTCCAAAGTTCATAAATTGAAAATTAAAAATCAGTTGAATCCAATAAGAAATCATGGAAACAAATAAAAAAAAAAAAGAAGAATTTCTAAAAAAATTTTCAATTTCTAAAATGCTCATTTACTTAATGCAGAATACTTTACTGAAAGTTTTTTATAGGAAAATTCAAATTTATTTATAATTCCAAAATAAATATTTGTTTTTTTTAATACATGTTTTCAAAATATTTGTCTATTTGACTTTATAATTTTTTTATAAAATTTTTTACTTTGTAGTCTATTTTTGTTTTCAACTTGTATTTCAATGACAAAGTTTTCAAGTTTTTTAATACAAAAGAAAAACAAAGCAAAAAAATTTTTCATCTATTTTTTAGTGATACTTTTTTAGAATTTAAAAGTTCTCACAAAAAAAGATAGAAAGTTTTTTGTTCTTTTTTATATTGTAAAGTTTATGATTCTATTTTCAATTAATATATATTTAGAATCACATAATAGAATAAATATTCTATCCTTTCAGTTTTTATTCATTTTTAAAAAATTTCCCCAAGTCAAATGCATTATAAAAATTGGTTTTTCTATTTTGATGTCTATTTTTAGACAAATGTTGTATTAAAAAATTTTGAACAAAATATTCGAAAATTTTTTTTTGATTAAAGAATCTATAGCTATTATGAATGAATGAGAAAATAAAAAATAAACTTTTTATTTAGGACTTGCTTATTCATTTTTACTTTTCATGAAAGTTTGATTTCATGAAAGTTTAAAATTGTTGTCTAAATTTAATAATGGTTGAACGCATATAAACTATATAAGTTTATATTTTTTTAAAAATTTTTCATAATTTTTATTGACCATGCTAAATTTGAGAGTTTTTCAACTTTTGCTTAGTTAATTATATATAATTAAAATCACTATTTTTTAATAAAAGAAAATTTTTTAATATTTTTTTATCGAATTTATTATTTTTTTCTAAAGAATTTAGAATATTTTCAATTTAGCAGTTTAAAAATATTTGTTTATAATGGCTTATTTTTAAATTTATTTTAAAAGTTGTAATTTCTTTTGATAAATTACAAAAAAGAAATTACAACTTTTAGAATAATAATAAAATATGCAATTTACCCAAACTTTCCTGAAGTTGAAGCAATTAAAAAAGCAGCATATGTAAATACATATCCTACTGAGAAGTGAGCTAAACCTACAAGACGAGCTTGTACAATAGAAAGAGCTACTGGTTTATCTTTCCAATAAACTAAATTTGCTAAAGGTGTTTTTTCATGAGCCCAAACAAGAGTTTCAATTAATTCTTGCCAGTAGCCACGCCATGAAATTAAGAACATAAATCCAGTTGCATATACCAAGTGACCTAATAAAAACATCCACGCCCATACTGATAAACTATTCATACCAAATGGATTGTATCCATTAATTAATTGTGAAGAATTTAACCATAAATAATCACGTAACCAACCCATCAAATAAGTCGATGATTCATCAAATTGTGAAACATTTCCTTGCCATAATGTTAAGTGTTTCCAGTGCCAATAAAACGTAACCCAACCAATAGTATTTAACATCCAGAAAACGGCTAAATAGAAAGCATCATACGCTGAAATATCACAAGTTCCTCCACGACCTGGACCATCACAAGGGAAACTATAACCAAAATCTTTTTTATCTGGCATTAATTTTGATCCGCGTGCATCTAAAGCACCTTTTACAAGAATTAATGTAGTAGTATGTAATCCTAAAGCAATAGCATGGTGAACTAAAAAGTCACCAGGACCAATCGTTAAGAATAAAGAGTTTTGGTTATTATTGATGGCATCTAACCAACCTGGAAGCCATAAACTTTGACTTGCTGACGAAGCAGAACTAGAAGAAGAAGATAATAGTAAATCGAAACCATAAAAAGCTTTCCCGTGTGCTGCTTGAATCCATTGTGCAAAAACAGGTTCAATCAAAATTTGTTTTTCAGGAGTTCCAAAAGCTTGCATTACATCATTATGAACATAAAGACCTAAAGTATGGAAACCTAAGAATAAAGAAACCCAACTTAAGTGAGAGATTAATGCTTCTTTATGATCTAGCATTCTTGCTAGAACATTTCCTTTATTTTGTTCTGGATCATAATCACGAATCCAGAAAATCGCACCATGTGCAAAAGCTCCACACATAATAAATCCAGCAATATATTGGTGATGTGTATATAAAGCAGCCTGCGTAGTGAAATCGTTTGCTAAGAAAGCATATGGTGGTAATGAGTACATATGTTGCGCTACTAAAGAACAAATAGTTCCTACAGAAGCCAATGCTAAGCCTAATTGGAAATGTAAAGAATTATTTACAGTTTCGAATAATCCTTTGTGACCTAAACCTAAACGACCACTTGGAGCAACATGTGCGTCTAAAATTGCAGACATTCTATGACCAATCCCAAAATTTGTACGGTACATATGTCCAGCAATAATAAAAATTACAGCAATTGCTAAATGGTGGTGAGCCATATCTGTTAACCAAAGGCTTTGCGTTTGAGGATGAAAACCACCTAAAAAAGTTAAAATAGCTTCACCTGATCCATTTGATGTTCCAAAAACATGACTAGCTGAATCAGGATTTTGTGCATAAACAGACCAATTTCCTGTCCAAAATGGAGTTAATCCTTGTGGATGTGGTAATTGTGTTAAAAAATTATCCCATCCTACGTGTTTTCCACGAGATTCTGGAATAGCAACATGCACTAAATGCCCTGTCCAAGCTAAAGAACTTACACCGAATAAACCTGATAAATGGTGGTTTAAACGAGATTCAGCATCTTTAAACCATGATAAAGATGGTGTGAAACTTGGTTGTAAGTGTAACCAACTTGCAAATAAAAAGATAGCCGAAACAAAAGCTAAGAAAACAGAACCAATGTATAAATCTTGGTTTGTTCTCATACCAATTGTGTACCACCATTGGTAAACACCAGATGTTGAAATATTTACAGGACCAGAAGCTCCGCCACGAGTAAACGCTTCAACAGCAGGTTGACCAAAGTGTGGGTCCCAAATTGCATGCGCAATCGGTCTAACGTGAATAGGATCTGCCCCCCATTGTTCAAAATTACCTTGCCATGCTACATGGAATAAATTTCCAGATGTCCATAAAAAGATAATAGCTAATTGACCAAAATGAGATGCAAAAATCTTTTGATAAAGATTTTCTTCTGTCATACCATCATGACTTTCAAAGTCATGTGCTACAGCAAGACCAAACCAAATACGTCGAGTAGTTGGATCTTGTGCTAAACCTTGGCTAAATTTAGGAAACAACTTTGTTGCCATAGTTTTTTTTACTCCTAATTTGCTCAATATTTGCAAAGCGAACTTTGCTTTTCAATTTTAAAGAATGTGATAACAGAAAAACTTAAAATTTTTCATTCTCTTTAACTATTCTAGATTGTTATGCGTTTGTGCTGAACAACTTTTGTAAAGTTTTTACCAATTATATAAGGTACTCTTGATTGAAAACTTGAGTTTTTGTTTTCAACAAGCTATCAAAAACGAATTATAAAAAGTTAAAATTTTTTTTAATTGGTTTTCATAAACAAATAATTATTTATCTTCTCCTACAATATGTTTCATATTAATTAAATAAGCAAAAAAAATGTTAAAATGGACACAAATAAAAAATATTTTTTTAATACTTTTTTTTTATTTTTTATTTATTTATTAAATTTTTTATAAAATGTATATAGAATAGAAGAATTTTTTATTTACCATATGTACAATATATACATGCTGCATAACAACATATAAATAATTGGGCAAAAGAAAAATTATTTGCATAACTCAAGTACTACGTCCTTGTTTTTGTAGAGTATTTTTTTTCATTGTTTATGTATATTGTCCTATTTTTTTAGAAAATAGACATTAAAAGTTTCTTATTTCAAAAGCTAGACAATATTTTTTAAATAAAAAGTATTTTGTCTCAAAAATTAAAATAATTCAATTTTCTATATTATGGAAAAAAAATTTTTATTCTAAATCAAAAAATGTTTTATTTTTTTGAATCCTTTTACATATAAAAAGGATATGAACACAATTCAAATTCATTTTGTAATCTGTTATAAAAAATTTATTTTTAATATTATTTAAATATATATTTAAATACATTTTATTATTTTTTTAAATATTTTAAAAAAAAATTTTTTCATTTTTAAATTTTTTTTTATTAGTCGATGGAAATAGAATTTATTTTTTTTTTAAGCTTAAACTTAAACTTTACAAATTTTTTTTTATTTTTCTAGCCCATATTCTAAAAAAAGTAAATTTGTTTTTTTCTTTCCTAGTTGAATTTGGTCAACTATTTTTTATTCTGAAAGAAATAAATTTTTGAAATTTATTTTCAAAGTTTTTTTTTTCATTGTCTATTTGCTTTTATAATAATAAATCCTAATTTTTAAATTAATCGAAGTTTGATAAATTTTTAATAAATTTTTTATTATTATTATAATAATAAGTATATATAAAACAGATTTGACTATGAGCTTTTGACTTATATAAAGTATGTCATACATTGAACTTTCTTTTCTAGTTTTAAATAAACTGAAGACTTTTTATTTTTTAATAAAAAGATTATATTCTGCTTTTTACGAAATTTTTTATTCTCGTTCTAAGAATAATTCATATATTGACGTTAATAAAAATGAATATTTATCTTTAAATATTCAAAGATAGACATATTAAAAAAAGATTTTTTTTATCTTTTGATTTTTGCATAAAAACCAAGTTTCTTCTATTGAAAATAGAAATAAGAAAAAAAAATTTTTTAAATACCCCCAGGGGAATTCGAATCCCCGTTTTCTCCGTGAAAGGGAGGTGTCCTAGGCCTCTAGACGATGGGGGCTTAATACTGATTTAAAATTTAAATTTATTATTTTTGTAATAAATTATTTATTAGTTTAACTATCTTTTTCTAAAATCAATTTATTATTTTTTATATCATAAAAAACATAAATTGTCAATAGATTTGAAGTTTTCATTTATAAAAACATAAATAAAAAAAAAAATTACACGCCCTGTAGGACTTGAACCCACGACATCAGGTTTTGGAAACCTGCGTTCTAC